>Ga0181390_1000683_pt1 | contig 15522 bp, 24 predicted proteins | sample 13SPOviralmetaG_FD_130085 | JGI IMG/M metagenome (GOLD analysis project Ga0181390, IMG submission 130085) | Marine viral communities from the oligotrophic San Pedro Time Series (SPOT) site, San Pedro Channel, CA, USA - 13 SPOT_SRF_2010-07-21 | ecosystem: Environmental > Aquatic > Marine > Strait...
ACAAATAAAACAATTAGAACAAGAAGCAGAGGAGATGTTATTATACCCATGATTATATTTGGAAAGACTAAACAAGATTGGAAAGTGTTGGAACTACATTATAGACGAGAATGGATTTGCTTTGTAGTAGGCTTTGTATTAGGAGTTATATTGATATGAGTTTAAGTTTTAAATCTTATGAAGAACTAGAAAGAGCATCAGAAAGATGGGCTGATTGGCATAAGAAAGTAATTGTATTAGATGAGGGTCGTAAAGCTACTTATTCTAAACTCTTTCTTAAATACAAGCTAGATACTAAAACTGTTATAGAGGCTGAACATAAGGCCAGAACAGATATAGAGTATAAAGAAATTGTAAAAAATTATGCTGATGCAGAAGAAGAATTAATTAAAGCTAGATACCACTATAATAATTTAGATAAGTATGTGAGTCTAAAACAATCAGAGTTAAAAAGAGATTTAGCTTTGGTAGGAAAAGTTTAAATGAATTCTACTAACGATATAATGATTTGCTCCCTACATATGTGTTTAGTAGATAGAGTGGTCAGCGAGAGTTGGCCACTTGTTAAAAAGAATTTTGGGAAGAATAACGATAGTTTATATAAACGGCTATCACTTTGAATTGACCCAAAATAATTAGGGTGGTTTTGCTCTCTCTTTACCACCCTAGTTTTTAGTAAAATCAAAATGTTTTATATCTGTATCTTCGTGAATCCCTGTATAAGAATATTCGTAATTAATTAAATCAACATCACTTCGTCTTTTTATTTCTTCGACCATCTCATTAACTTTTGTAAAGTATGGGTAAGTATCTATGAATCTAAAGCTAACATAACTACCATAAGGATTGTTACTTGTTTCTAATTGTAGTTCTAAATCTGTGATTACTGCATCAACTTTTAATTTGTCCATTTGGACATGATACTACTTCTTACGCATTATGTCAGCACCCTTTAATCCATATATCGCACTAACGACACCGATAAAAATTGCTTGATACCAATAAGGTAATTCTTTAAAATACTGAAAAAATAAATCTAATTTATCACGTATGTCAGGGTCGTCAGAGAAAATAGAATAACCCAATATAAGAATAGGCATAGATACAAGCACAAGGACAAATTCGTCTTTCCAACCATTATCATTGCTCTCAATAACTTTTGCTTTATATTCAATTTCGCCTTTCGCCATTTGCTCTGCGTGGTGCATTTGAGCATCTGACATTAACTGTTTTGTTCGTTGTTTATTTTGGTATAGCTTCGCACCTGTCTTTACACCCAACGATAATAAATTCAACCACATTTTAATTCCTTTGCTAGTTCACAATAGTGTATAATTTTATCATACTTTTCTTTTAAGTTCTCGCCCTTTTTATTCCTAATTGCATATTTAACTATATTACCATCTATGAAGTCTAAATTATGCGATACGATCAATTCTATTGGCTGTATTTTACCTTTATAGTGCTTACCACCTATTTGCTTGTCAGTAGCCTTTAAATCGCTTCTATGAGCCTTTAACCTAGACAATTTTACCTATCCAATCGCCTTTTTCGTTTAAAACCATTGGAAGTAGTCTAGGTATTCCATTTAAGATAACAGCACAACCTATAATAAATCTAGTCTTAAAATTTTTAGCATAAGCAAAAGCCATAGACTTTTGATTTATTAAACAACCTACATTCATTCCAAAGAATAGGTTATCTGGGTTAGCCCACCAACTAATAACAAACTTCGTATGATAATGACCCTGTACGCAACTCATTCCCATAGCTTGACTTGTTTTTAATACATCTGCTGATCTACCATGTGTAAAGAAACATCTTTGTCCATTAGACATAGTAAGAGTTAAATCATCTATCCACTTCCATTTTTTAGTGCCTAAAAAATCTCCATAATCTCTTAAAAATTCTTTACTCATTCCATATTTTAATGCTCGTCTATAAACTAGACTAGAGTGGTTACTATCTACTTCTGTTACTTCTGGGAATACTGACTCTAATTCTTTTATATATTTTCTAGCTTCTTTTAATTCATGTCCAGCAGAATATAAATCAGGGTTACTATCGTGCATAGAGATCGCATGGAAATCTAGGCTATCTCCAATATTAACAACTGTATCAGGTTTAAATTCTTTTTTGATTTCTTTTAAAAATTTGATTGCGTCTTTGTGATGATATGGAATGTGCATATCAGATATAATAAGTATTCGTTTATGACTCATACAATTAATACTTGTACCTATTTTTAGGTAATTGTAAAGGTTTAGACCTTATCTAACAAAGTAACTATGACATATGCCATAGCACTAATTAAAGAGCCTGTGCAGATTAATAAAATCTTTTCTAATCTTTTTACTCTTTCTTCAATGATACTTATTTTTTGGTGTGTTAGTTTCTGCATTATTCTACATAGCTTTTCGTGTGATTCTATTTTTTGTAGAGCAGATTTAGTCATTACTTTTTCTTTCTTGGCTTAAACTTTTTGATAGCCTGTGAGATAAAGATGTTTTTGTATAGTGAAACCTTTTTACCAAACTTCTTATCAGCTTTTCTTTTAGCTGATTTATATGCTTTAGACTTTTTATTAAAAGATTTTGGTTTGCCTAATCTCTTTGGTCTAGCTTTTGCGTATATAGGTTTCTTTGCTTTCATTACTTCTTCTTCTTTTTTTTAGCTTTAGATTTCTTTTTAGCTGGTCTTCCTCTTTTACTTCCGTATGTTCCCATTCCTCTTGGCATAGTATTCTCCTATTAGTTTGTTAGTTTTCCACCTGACCATTTTGTGTCTGGTAATCCATTAGTATATGATTTTCCATCAAATGTTAAGACTTGTTTTCTATTAGAGCCATCTTTATATGAAACATGAACCCAACCTGATGATGGTTCTCCTGTATAATATTCTAAAATTAATTGGTCAAAATTGCAATGATTGGAAATGTACATTGCAATAGCAAGATTAGATACACCAGCTATTTCAAAATCTACTGCTTCTCCTTTTGCGTGTTGTGATGTTTTTTTTGAACCTATTGCTTCACATAATTCTTCTGACCTAAATCCACTAGTAATCGTAACAGCTTTATCATCAAATTTAGCACGACATTTTTCTAATATTTCATAACAAATATCGCCTAAGTTTTTAATTTCTCCAGCACCAGCTTTATTTTTAATACCAAGCCTGATAGCAGTAGAACTCTTTTCCATTTCCTCTAAAGAAAAATTTTTTGAAAGCTTCATTTAAACTCCTTATGGCTTAGTTGGAAATATTACTGCTTCTACTTCTTCTACTGTTGTAAGACCCTCTGTAATATCTCGTAAGTCTTGTCTATATGTTTTAAATCCAGCAGATAATGTTGAGCCTTTTTCTTTAGCCATGATTACTTCCCAATCACTAGCTTTTAAAAGGTTATCTCTTTTACTTCTTAAATTTGCCATAGCACGATCAAAAGCACCATTATTCCATGCAGTTTCTTCTGCATCTCTTTGTGCTTCTTCTTCTGCTGTAAAAGGTACTTGAACCCCATTTATATTGTGATGTCTTGGCATAATTATTTATACTCCATTGTTAATTGTTAAGCAATACCATAAAGGCAAATATCTCCAGCATCAATCGTTCCTGAATCCATTTTAAACTGAATCTCATCAATAGCTGAGGTAGTATTAAAATATCCGCTACAAAAATTATGATGGCTTAATGGATCGCTTGAAAAACCCATGTGGTTAGTTTGAGCAATAAAATGCTTAACGTGAACAGTTGATGATGGATTAAAAAGATGCAAATACCCAGATAAAGAAGCATCACTATCATTATGGATAGGAGCATCAAAGTTTACTCTTTGAAAAGATGTTCCATTTGCTTGATCTCCACTACTAGGATAACTTAACCCTGTCTGTCCATCATTTTCTCTGTGAAAAGCATCAAAAACTGCTGATGTAATTGTTTCATTATATCCACTACCACCAACAGCATTTCCTTGAAAAGTAAAATTGGTTTGAGCAGATGGATGTATGTCTTTAAATGTAAATACATATTCCTTGTAACTATTATCTAATGTAACTCCATCAGAGCCATCAACAAAAGATAAAGTAGCAGAAGATGATGCTGTTAGTTTTTTAATTAATGTCATACTGCCTAAACTTGATATAGAACCAAAAGCAGTTGCGTTCTTTACACCTTGATTATTTAGTTTTACAATACTCATTAGCTATCCTTTATTCCATAGAGTTTTATAGTACCACTTTGTATATTATTTGTATCTAGCTGAAATCTTACTGCATTAATACTGCTAGTAGTGTTTCCATAACCAGCAATATAACAATTCATAGAAAATGGTGGAGTATCATTACTCGCATAATTTGTTTCTGACATAAAATGTTTTACAAATGTAGTAGAACTTGGATTAAATAAATACATTTGACCACTTGCACTTTCATCATTGTCAATACCAATTTGAGATGCAACAGTTAAATTTTGAAACGCTGTAGATTGTGCTAAATCTTCCGAAGAATTGTAAGTAAGTGTTGTGGCAGAATTATCTTCTGCATGATAAGAATAAAAAGCAGTTGTAGTTTTAGTTACATTATAATTACTACCACTATCTGTTGAAAAATTTACTTGAAATTCACTACCAGCACCTGATGGGTGGATATTTATAAATTTAAACATATAAATAGGATATGTTCCATCTAAAACTACATCTGAACTTCCATGTACGAATGACAATGTAGAACTAGAACTAGCAGTTAAAGTTTTTATAGGTACTAAATTACCACTTGATAATGCAGTAGAGGTTACAGCACTTATGCTATTGTTGTTGTATTTAACTAATGCCATTTATGAAACTCCATATAATTTTATTGTTCCACTTTGAATTGTTCCACTATCAAACTTGAATTGTATAGAATCTACTGCACTTGTTGTGTTTCCATAACCAGCAGAAAATGAATTTTTTGATTCAGGAGATGAGCCACCTTTTATTGATTGTATATTTGCTATAAAATGTTTAACAAAAGTTGTTGATGATGGATTAAATAAATGTATAAAACCTGAAACACCATAATCACTATCTGTTGAAACACTATCTCCTGTTAAATCTTGAAAAGCTGTACTTTGTGCTAGATCAAAACCTGTGTCATAAGCTAATACACCACCACCACCATTTTCTTGATGATATGCTCTAAAATAAGTTGTAGTTTTGGTAACATTATAATTACTTCCACTATCTACACTCATATTAAACATAAAACTTGCAGAAGAACTAGGATGACAATTAATTAATTTAATTACATACTCATCATAGGTGCTATTAATACCAGATGTAAAAGATATTGTAGATGAACTTGATGCAGTTTGCTCTTGGATTAAAGTCATACCACCACCAGAAATAGATGCTGGTAAAGATGAGATTGCTGATAAGGAGTTGTTGTTAGCAAAGTTAAGAGCCATTTAAACTCCTATGGTTTTTCTGGAAACTCAACAGCTTCAACTTGTTCAACTGTTGTTAATCCATTAGTTATATCTCTTAAATCTTGTCTGTATTGAGTTTGCTCTGCTGTCATAGTATTATCAGATGCACCCCACCAATCAGTTTCATTTAATAAATTATTTCTTTTATTTCTTAATTCTTGTAATGATCTATTAAAAGCACCAGCTTCCCAATTAGATTCTTCTTGATCTCTTTGTGCTTCTTCTTCAGCAGTAAATTGTATTCTTTCGCTGTTAATTAATTTATATCTTGTCATAATATTCCTATGTTATTTTTCTACCATACAAAGTAAATTCTCCACTTTCTATATTTCCTGTTGTAAATTGAAATTTAATATAATTTACAGCAGATGTGCTTTGAGTAGCACCACCAAGAGAAGCACTTGCGTGAGCGTTTGCACTATCTCCTAAATTATATGCACTCTTACCTAAAAAATGTGTTCTTGTATCTGTTGCACTTGGGTCAAACATTTCAATAAATCCTGATATACTTTCTCCTGTTGCATTACCTATATTTTCACTTTGGTGCAAACGAAAATTAACTCCACCATCATTTGAAAATCTTACTGTGTGGTTTCCATCATCTTTTACTCCATTATTAGCATAATCCCACCCTAAAAAATTACTTCCATTATCGGCAGAAGCATATAAATTCCAATGAGTTTGATCTGTTGCACAATGAACATTGGAATAAACAACTTTATAATCTTGATATGTTGATGTTATGTATGTTGAGTTAAAAGCAACTAATGATGTTGAACTTGAAATTGTTGTGTGTAAAATTTTAGTCCACTCGCCACCACCAGCATCTGCAAAACTTAAAACACCTGACCCATCAGTAGTTAAAACTTGGTTTGCATCTCCATCATTATTTGGAAAAGTTAAAGTGTATGAAGCACTTGCACTATGAGGTGGAGATTTTAATTTAATTCCATGTGAGTTTTGTGAACAGTTTAATTGTAAAGTTCCATCAGTAGTACCATCTCCTTTTATTTGTAATCCAGACGCAGATGATGTTGATACAAAGTTTGTTTTAGCGTTTGTTACAGTAGCATCACTTGGTACTCCAAGATCAAGAACATTACCTAGTATTTGAATAAAGTCGATCACATCTCCTGTAACTAAATTTGATGCAAAAGTAATTACGGAAGAAGATACAGTAAATGAACTTCCAGCTTTTTGTAAAATTCCATTCAAACTGACTAGCATATGATTAGCTGATTCTGGAACTACATTAACAGAATCTACTTGCATAGTATAACTAGCTTGACCATTTACTGTGCTTATAGCATCACAAACTTGAAAGTTTCCTACTGTTGGTGTTTTTCCTATATAACTCATTAATTATTCCTTTGGATATTTATTTTTAATTGTTGTTCTTTTTTCTTGTAGTTCAGTAAGTGTATCGCCACCATCTAATAGTGCGTGTATGCAATCGTCAAGTGATGGATATTCTGATTGTCTATTTCTTTTCCATTCTTCAGCGTCATACTCAGTTTGTACCTCTACCATTTTAGCTTGTATGTCAGTTTTAGGAATAGGTGTTGTTCCATTAATCCATTCAAAAGTACAAGTATTAATATCATCTCCTCTTACAGTTACTTCTGCATTAGGATTTATTTTAAGTATTGCTTCTATAATCATTATCCAGCTATCTCCATTAAAGTCATTGTTGCTATTCCACTTGCATATTGTGAGCCTATATATCCTGGTGTACCAAATGTAAGTTTATGTTGAGTTTTATATGTAGTAGCTGAAGTAGTATTTGGACTATCTGTATATGAACCAGAAAAATTCCAATGCAAATTAAGTGCTGGACTTGATGAAATTCCATAATGATATAATCCTAATTTTTCAGAAGTTGTTGGGTCGCCTTCCCATACAACTGTGCTACCTCTAACAATAGCATAATTTCCACCCATGTAAATTGAACCACCAAATTGGTGTCTAATCCAATCTGTGAACATGACTATAATTTTTGAACTTGTTGCTGATGGTGTTATTGATAAAGAGATTCCTGTATCAGAGTAAGTTGATGAGGTTGTTGTTACAGCTGTGTTAAATGTATTGTTAACAACTTGCAAAACCTTACCACCAGAAATATTAGTTAAGTTGCTTCCATTCAAAGCTGGGAAAGTTCCTGATGTAATTTTTGTTGCTGGGAGATCAGGAATATCAGTAGCAGTTAATGGTAAAGGTGTGGGTGCTTGTCCAATGTAAGCCATGCTTTACTCCTATGTAATTTCTAATATTGATAATGTTGCATCTATCTTTGCTGTAACTGAACAATCTATTTTAATAATGTCAGTTGTTTGAACAACAACCTTACCACCCGTTAATAATTCTAATGATGAACCAGCTGGGATTGTTACATCTTTAACTAATAAAACTGTTTCGTTTGTTTCTGTATCTGAAGTATCTGAAACTAATTGAACAGAAGCTGTTACAGAAGTTGTGTGAATATTACAAAGTGTTAAGCCAATAATTACGCAAGTTGTAGAACTTGGAACTGTGTATAAAGTTAGAGGAGTTCCAGAACTAGTGGGCATTGACCCATTTGTTTTTACCTTAAAAGTGTTAGCCATGTGTTTCTCCTTATCCTAAAGCTATTGCAAGTGGTAAAGCATTTGGGTCAGTTTCTGCTATTGTTCCTGTTACTGACATTGTGCTAGTTACTGCATTTGTTGAAATATTTATTTGTAGTAGTTCTATATTATTTGTGCCATCATTCAACTTTAATTTTAAAACTCCTGATGTAGCAGAATCTATCCAAAGAGTGCCTTGTGTAGCTGTACTTGGTGCAGAAGTACCTAATTGTGTTGTATTAATTGCAGTTAATACATTATTAATATCTGCTCTAACAGTTGGGAATGATGCGTTTGCTATGTTAAAATCGTGTTGTGCCATAATTTCTTATACTCCTTTTAAAAGCCTTTTGCAATAAAATCAAATGTTCTTGATACATTTGTTCCACCAGAATTTTTAAATAAAACATCAAAGCCATTAACTGTTTTATTAGAAACTGTAAAGAAATCGCCTGTGGCCATATCTTCTGCTGTAATTCCTACTGCATAATTAACAGATTTGTATGGGTTTGTAAATGTTACAGTTTTAGTTCCAGCACCAGATGTAATATCATTTCCACTAAATATTCTATCTGCCATATCTATTGTTACTGTTACTTCTGATACAACAGGAGTAGAAGCTAAATCTCTTGAAACTAAAACAACTCTAAATTTAAAATATCTGGCAGTATAATCTCCAATAACAAATGTTTGAAAAGCTGTGTATGTAGAATTGTCATCTGATGTTGCTATTTCTAAATGAGCATTTGCATTAGCTGGTGTATCTCCATCAAAATTAGAATTAGAACTATCAAATAATCCTGTTCTATTATCAAACAAGTCATCTGGGTTATCAGAAGTTTGTGAAAGTGTTGCTGTTATTCTAGCTGTATGTTTAGAACCTATATCAATTACATCTGCAAATAAATAGTTACCACTTGCATAAAAGTCAGCATTTTGAACACCTGAATCAAAGAATCTAGTTGTTTCATCATCAAAATCTCCACTAGCTGAATCAAATAATTCTGATGAATCTAATCTAATTGTACTATCGCTTATAAGTGTATTTGTTAATGTACCAGAGAATGTAGGGTGTTCTGATTGCGTTGCTACTGCATTAAAGTTTAATACAGATGTTACGTTAGAAATAATTGCAGTTGCGTTAGAACTAAAATTACCTAATTTATCTACAGCTTTAATTAGATAAGTACCTTGTCTAGCTGGTACAGATATTGAGGTTGCTGGTCTTGATATTTTTTCTACCAATGCAACAGAATTAGACCATGTTGCACTACCATCAGTTTCTTTACTAAATCTTAAACTATAATATGCTAAATCAAGATCAGGTATTTGTGTCCAACCTAAATGTGCTTCTTGTCCTACAATATTACATGAAAAATCTTCTACATCACTCGGTGGCTCTACTGCACCAATTATAGTTCTAGTTGCTGTTACATAAGTAGAACTAACTCCTAAACTATTAACTGCTTTAACTCTTACATTATAAACCTTTTGGTCAATTACATTTAAAACTCTGTGATTTAATCCTGAACCTTGTGCATAAATAATATAATCTGAGTCTGTACTTAATTTGTATTCTACTTGGTAGTAATCAACAAAGCTATCAGGAGAAGCACCTATTGATACATCTAAAGCTACAATTACAGTTCCATCATTATATTCAACTAAAGTATCATCTAAAGTAACACTTGCTGGTGGTTGGATAGTAAATGGATTAGGTAAAGTTGTATTCGGTACTGTTGTTGCTTGTACTTTTGTTGCCCAAGTATAATGACTATCTTGATGTTCTACTAAAGTTAAAGATACTGTAAAATCTTGATTAAAAGTCATTCCTAAAATTCTAAAAGGTTTAGCAGAAAAACCAATACTAGAATGAGTTACATTAACTATATCTCCAATATTTAATTCATAACCTTTAAAAGTTACATTTAATGTCAAACCGATTGCTTCTCTTGATCTTCTTAAAATAACTTCTGCCATTTCTTCTGCTTGATATTTAGAAGTAAGTGTAGGAAATTCAAATCTACCCTCTAGTAAAAAACCACCATCTGCCGACTTCATAGTTGCGTGTCTATCTGCACTTGTTAATCCTGAGTCATCTATAGGTGGGAATTGTACTTCATCAACTTGATAATTTTTTTCTGGATTTACAAATGATGCTATGACTCTATTATATTTTTCATTCTTTGTTGGAATTGCTAAACCATAACCACCTATAATATCATCTTCTGTTAAAGTAATAGATGCACTTCCTGTTGTTTCTATAATTAAACTATACTTACCTTGTGTGTATGGAATATAACCTCTGCAACCTTTTATAAGTTCTCTTAAATTATCAATTAATTTTCTTGATGTATCAACTGCTGTATTAGTGTCAAAAATATTAATATCACTACCACCTGAATAAGGTGTTACTTGTGTTACACAAACTTGTGAGGCATTATAAAAACTTTGTAAATCTATTTCACTTGCAGTTAATCCTTTTCCATATCTAGTATTAGTTAAATAATCTAATATACACCAAGCTGGATTAGTTGAATATGCTGGAGATTGTGCTTCTAGGCTAGAGTTATAAGATACAACTTTTTTACCTTGTATTTTAGCTTGAATTTTTGGCATACCACCCCAAGTATCTTGATCCCATTTAAACTTTAAAGCTAAATAAGATAATCCTGATAATTTATGATTACTTCCCCATGACGATAAACCTGATAATAAAGATGCTGTTGATTGTCCATCTGTTCCATAATGAGGTTCTACTGTAACTAAACTAACTCCATCTTTATAATAATTAGCATCATTACTTGCTACTGTTCTTTGAACATTATCTTGTAAATCTCCTGACCATGTAACTACCTGATCGTCTATTCTTATTTCTGTTATATCGTTTATTTCTCCCTCTGTTAAAACTAAAGCTATATATAAAAATTCGTTATCTGTTCCTGAACTTTCTACAAAAACTCTTGAACCACCAACTAATCTTTCTCCATAAACTACAGGAATATTATTATCATTAGATTGTTTATTAACTAATAAACCTTTTTCAAAATCATCAAATGCGTTAGTTCCAAAATCTTCAATTTCTGGTGTCTTAGGTCTTAATATCCAAGATAAAAATAAACTTGCACCTAATTGAATTAAAGGATTTTGTAACCATGTAAATTTTTTTAATATCTTACTTACACCTACAACTTCTCCAGCTTTTTCTAATACCGAACCCATTAGATATGAAACTCCCTTTTGTATTTTTTAGATATTCTATAAATATTATTCTTGTCATCTAATCTTAACCAATTAATACATTGATTAACTTTTAGATAATCTTTAAAATAATTATAAACCCAACCCATAACTTCTCTTGCATTTTTAGATATAAGAATATCATATAACCATAAATTACTTCCACTTTGCCATTTGTTTTTTTTAATCATTCCTTTTATTTTGTAATTATTTTCTTCTTCTTTATTTATAAAAGCCCAATTAACAAAACCATAAATACCTTGATCATCTTGAAATATTTTATATTGATTACAATTTATTGATGGCTGTATATGGTAATATACATCTTTATTATTACTATTTTTGTATTTATTAAATGTTTTATAAAAATTAATAATATTATCCATTATACTCTACCCCATTTAATATCACTAATTATTTCAGAAGAAAAATCCATACCAACATCTGTACTAAAGAATCTTTGTTGTGATGTATTATTAGTCTTTCGACCATTCTTTTTTTCAAAGTCTGCCCAATGAGATACAATAGATAAAGTTAAATTACTTGCTTTATCTGATTCTTGAATAGCATAGTTTTCTATGTTTCCTTTATAAAGTAGTAAAGGGTCAGCAATTAATGTATTATCATCAGCTAATAATCCTCTATAAATATCAACTGTGTCATTAGTAACATTTTCATTTAAAACTAATGATATAAAAGTTTGATCTGCACCTGATAAAGTTAATTTTAAAGTTGCTTTTGATATGTCTGTTTGTTCGCTGTGATCAGATATACCCATAATAAAATCACTAGCTAAATAGGTAACTGATGAACCTGAAACAGATGAAGTTAAAGGAAAAGAGCAATCTGTTATATTAACAGGAGTGCTAAACCCAATACTAATAAGATGAATAGGCCTAATATCATTTGTTGCTAATTCGTTCTTTATCGCTGTTGTTAGGCTTCTCGTCATGTTCCTCAAATGTTCGTCTGTTAATTTTTATTGCATCATTGACCATATAACGAGCATTTTTAGATGGTTCGCTATATTTACCTTGATTAAAGGATTGAGAATTAAAATCATCAGCATCTATTATTTCTTCAGCTAAAAAATCAACACTTATCCAATACTTAACTTTATATTTCATCTATAATGCTTCTTCAACATCAAATTGAAACTCATAATATAAATTACCATCTTTATCTGCACCAGATACTCCAAACTCTTGTATGTCTGTTGTTAATGAAACAGTAAAAGGAACATTGTCATAAGCTACAACTTCATTATTACCTAAAGCAGTTAATAAAGGTGGCTCTATTGTAACTGTTGCTTCATTTGAACCATCTGCTGTTACATCTGCAACAACCATATACACTTTACTATGTCCAGCAAACTTAATAAAATCTCCAGCCTTTAATGTGCCTGTCATAGCATCAACAGTAATTGTTGTATCTGCAACTGCATGAACACCATTAACTAAAACAGTTCCACTTACATTACCTCTAGCATCTTCTATTTCTGGTGGGATAATTGTAAAAGTTTCTTTTTGACTTCTTTGTTTCATTATAAAAGCCATCAAATCTCCATATACATCTGATCTTTTTGCAGTAATAATTTGAACTGTAAAAGCAAATCTTTGATTATCTATTTGCCTTACTAATCTTTTACCTGATACAGTTTTAGAGATAATAGTATTTTGAACTGACTTTATTCCTAAAGTTCCAAATTTAGCAGTTGATATTGGAAAAGCACCAGCCATTATATTATATTTTGACTCCCTCTTTCATTAACAGCACTATTCACTAATTGTGTAATAGTTCCTCTTGATCTAACTAACAATTCTTCAAAACCAGAAGCATCTACTGTGTTAATATTAAAATTAACTGTTGTACTTCCACCATTTCCTGTGCCTCTAGCTGATTGAGTAATTTGGCCTGTTGAGTTTGGTATAAACATTTCTGCACCTTGTTCTCCTACAAGAGTTGGTTGTCCTTTTGCAACAGCACCACCAGATGCTTTTTTACCAAATACTGTTGCTATTGTTCCAAAAAAACCACTAGCACCACTTAAAGATGCTTGTTTTTGTTTTTCTCTTGTTATTAATTTTTCAATAGCAAGTTCTACACCTTTTCTTGCAACAATTTCTATTAATGCACTTAATACATTGGCTAATAATGATCTTGCCATATCTTTAAAATTAGCTAACAATTTTTCTCCAAAAACCAATGATCTTGCAAGACTCTCTGACATTTTTGTAATACCATTGTTAATTCCCTCTGATATTGTTCCTTTAATATTTTTAAATTTACTTTCAACTTTACTTAATGATTTTTCATTTAAGTTTTTAATTTTATCCATTAAAGTTTCTATCTCTTGGTTTTGATTTCTAATTAAACCATTTTCTCTACCCGTATTTTCCATTCTTTTTTTTAATTCTGCATCAATTTCTTTGTGAGTTTCTAAGCCCTTATGTAATTCTTTTTGATGTTCAAATGATTCAAACTTTCTAATGTTAGCACTATGTTGTAAAACCTTTTGTCTTTCTTTAAGAATTTCTAATTCTGCTATAGCATTTCTTATTCTCTTATCTAAATTTGGAGTATCAATATCTCCTAAAAGTGATTTTTCTAGTTCTAGTTCACTTATCTGATTGCTAATTGTATCAACTGCTAAATTTACTTCTTTAAGGTTATCTATATCAAAAATACCCATTCTAACTTTAGATTCTTTAATTAAATCCTGTACTTTATCAACGAATAAACTAACACTTGCTAATGCTACTAAACCTTTTTTACCAAATAAAAATGCACCTATAATTCCACTTTGTTGTATAAAAGGTGGTAAAGCCATAAAACCATCTGCTATACTTCTCATAATCATTCCAATTTTTTCTAAAGTAGGAATTAAATCTTTACCTATTTTAACTACAGCAATCATTCCTTTTGCTAAATTTTTTCCTATTGTAGTTGCTATCTGATCTAATTCTTTTGCATTATCTTCCAAAAATTTATCTAAACTTCCAAATTGTTTTTTAAGTTCTTCAAAAAATCCAGCTTCTAATATTACCTTTTTAAAATTAAATACTTTATCTCCTATCATTGATAAAGTTCCCTCAAATGTATTTGCTAATTCATCTGTAGCTTTTCCAAATCTTCCATCTTTTCCAAAAACCTTTTCAAATGCCTGTACTGTTTCTTCAATAGACACAGTTGCACCAGCTTTAAAGCCAAGCATATTTCTAACACCTTTTTCTCTGAATATATCTGCTGAACCTATACCAGCACTAAATGATCTTTGTATTTGTTCTCCAGCTGTTCTAAAATCTAATCCTGTAACAGATGCAACATTCCCTGTTATCTCTAACATTTTTTGTAAATCATCAGCATTATCTGTAACTGTTGCAAGAATACCAGCACCAGCTTGTATTTCCTCAAGTGAAAAAGGAACTTTAGATGCAAACTTAGTCATATTATCAAATGCTTTTGCACCCTCGTTTGTATCTTTAAGTAAGAACTTTAATCTAGTTCTTAAATTTTCTAATTGCTTTCCTGTATTAACTAAATTTCTAACAACAAGACCAGCACCTAAACCTAAAAAAGCATTTCTTAAATTAAATACAGAATTTTTTAATCTTCCTAAAGATTTTTGAACACCATTTAAAGCCTGTTTAGACTTATCTTTTGCTACAATATCTATATTGAGTTTCTGTGTCATTATTTAAACTTCCTTGCTTCTGCTAGTGATTGATTTGTTTTATACTGTTCTTGCTCTTTTTTCAAGTAAGCTAACCAAAGATTATAATGGCTAACAGGCATATCAAGAACTTGTTGGATTGTGATGTGTAATCTATCTGCTACTATTAAAAGCGACCTAACATCAGGGTCGCTATCTACTTTTTTTCTGCGTCCTCGTAATTAGTATCTAAAAGGATTTGATTGGCAATAGTAGATATAACATTTGAATCTGCTTTTTTTCTTAGTGCAAATTTATCTTCTGGACTAAAGGCTTTAATCATCTCGCCTTTATCATTTTTGATTTGCAATTTCATTATAAGCAAATCAACAAGAATAGTTAAGTCTTGAAAGTTATTAGACTTCTTAAAGATAATGTTTTTTTCTTCAAGGGTTAATGGCTCTGAATAGAATACACTAGCGTTACCATGCTCGTCTTTCCACTCCTCAACTTCAATAGTGATAGTTTTAAGAGTTTCAAAATGAGATTTAACTCGATCAATAA
>Ga0181390_1000686_pt1 | contig 15498 bp, 18 predicted proteins | sample 13SPOviralmetaG_FD_130085 | JGI IMG/M metagenome (GOLD analysis project Ga0181390, IMG submission 130085) | Marine viral communities from the oligotrophic San Pedro Time Series (SPOT) site, San Pedro Channel, CA, USA - 13 SPOT_SRF_2010-07-21 | ecosystem: Environmental > Aquatic > Marine > Strait...
GGTATTTTAATGATATCTTTTTATTTACTATGCTGGTTTAAACTTCTATCTATTGTTTATTAATCATCTCCAAATGTATTAGCAACATAATAGTTTTCATCTAGGTAATCTAATAACAATTGTATCAGGGGTAGAACTCCTGCTTTACCTTTGTATTGTTTTTTATCTATCCTTACTCCTAATAGTTCTGCTGCCTCATATAAATCTTTTATTTTATTCATATCACTTACATCACTAGGGTCAATAGGAGCATCTGGATAATGGTCTATAAAAAATTCTACAAAATCATCGGGCATTTCCTCCTCTAAATCTTCTTCCTCTTTAAACGCAGGCAGTAAGTATGGTTCTAACTGCTCTTCGCTGAAAGTAAATTCGTGAAAGTCTTCCCAACCTTTATCTTCTGCTAACGGACTAACACTCCCCAATTCTACAATCTCGTCCGAACGTGCTCCACCGAACCCACTACTCCCGTCCTCACCCATCACATCATCTTCCGTTTCTTCTTTAACTCTATCCCACGGAATAAATGCTACTTCGTGTCCGTCTGATAAATATTCCGCATTTGTATCACCACCAAACGAAGCAATAGTTTCAGGCGACATAGTAAATATACGACTTAATATTAATCCACCTCTGCCTGGTCTTGCGAATACTAATAAATTAGGTTTCCTTCCATCTTTTTCTTCTTCTTCTTCCTCATCAGTATTATAACCCGAATGCTGAAAGTCAAAACTATCCTCTCTATCTATAATTGCTAAATACCATCTATTATCTCCTACATTTTGTTTAGAAAATCTATTCTCTTCTTCATCAAATACAATAGGTTCTACCTCACCCTGTTCGCCTCTTTTTTTAAATAATTCATCTAATTTACGTCTATCATCTGCTCCATAGTTTTCTATATCGCTTAATGGATTATCAGTAGGCGCAGGTTCAGGTTCAGGTTCAGGTTCAGGTTCAGGGGGAGGTTTTGCCTTCTTCTTTGATTTCTGTAAATCTATTTTCATCTTTGCTAATCTATTACTTGTTTTCTGTGTGATACTACCATTATCTACTAATATTTTTAAAGCAGATAATTTTACATTCTCTAATGAACCATTAAAGTAATCTTCTATCGCACTTTGTATAGGGTCTCTCGGTGGAGGAGCAGGAGCAGGAGCAGGAGCACGTCTAACAGGAGCAGGGCGAGGACGAGGAACAGGTGGAGGGTCTGCCTCTACATAACGAATACCTTGTCTTTTTACTACTGATAAAAACTTTTTATTAGAAGTATATATCTCTCTATCTTTACTTAATGCTTTCTTTAATAAACTATCCGCTTGTTTATCACCTAACTCTTTTCTATATAAAACTAACATTTGCCTAAATACCTCAAAAGGCATACGTGTATATGATTTCTTATTCATATTATCTACTATCGCTATATATCCTTCGGGTATAGCATCTATTTCAGTTGCTCGTGTAGTAGCAAATCTACTTGACTGAATACCCGAAGGCATAGATGTAATTTTAAGCAATTGATTACGTGCTTCCCTTACACTTGTTAAATCCATATTATATATATAGATTTATTTTAAAATTAAAGTTAAAAAAATGATGTCTTTTAATATGCCTTTTTATTACCCTTTGATGCTTTCTTACCCTCTGCTAATGCTTTAAAAGATGTATCTGCTTTTTTTAGTTTCTTTGCTCTGAAAGGTGCTTTCTTTACTTTATCTTGTTTGACTGCTTTCTTCATCTTCTTATTACGTGTAAAGACCTCTTTATCTTTTTTCTCTGCTTTACGTAGCATAGATGCTTTTTGACCTTTACCCATATCACTCTGGACTACTGACTGCGCGAATGCCCTTTGAGGTAGTCTTGTAAATTCTCTTGTTTCAGCATCTACTACTGCTACATATCCATCTGGAACAAGATTATCTACTGCTTTCTGTGTTGATACTGCTCCTGAACCTCCTAATACTCCTGTGCTAATACCTGGTTCTCCTGCTAATATTTTACGAAGATTTGCTGCTGCTCTCATCGCATCTGCTCTACTTGTTAAATCCATTTTATAATGAATAGTATATAAAAAGATTAATTAATAAATTAAAATATTTTCTTATATATAGTAAATGGAGGCGAAAGTCAAAGATGATAAACCTATGAAAAAAATTCCTAAAAAAGAACAGATGAATGTCCCTAAAATTTTAAAGGTCAAAGATTTAGAAGAAGATGGACGATTCGCTGGTATTCACGACCACTTACCTAAAATGCCTTGCCTTGCTTTACTCATAGGTAGTGTTAGAAGTGGGAAGTCAAACTTACTTGTTAATTTCTTCTGTAATGAATCATTTTATAAAGGTATGTTTGATAGTGTTCGTATTATATCTACTACATTAGGAACTGATAATAAAGGACAACTATTAAATGAATACTTTGACTGCGAAGACCATTATGAAGATTATATGATTGATGCTATTAAAGCAGAACAGAGTATGTATCCCCGTGATGACCGCCCATCTTACGCATTAGTATTAGATGATGTCTTAACACAAGATTTCAGTAAAAGTAATAATGTTAGTTTCTTTGCGACTCGGTTTAGGCATTACATAGATTTCTATTGTATTGCTACGCAGTCATTCAGGGCGGTTAGTGGTCTGATAAGAAACAATGCAAATGCTATATTTATATGCCGACAGCAAAATCAAAAAGAACTCTTTAAAATTAGTGAGGAATATGGGGATACTATTGGAGGACACGATAATTTTATTTCATTATACAAAGAAATTCATAAAGAACCATATCAGGTGATGTATATTGACCTACAAAGTAATCCTGCTCGTGTATTGAGAAACTTTGAGGAAGTATTATGGGAAGGAGACGATAGTCATAATATAGATGGAGATTTGAGTTAATTTTTATCTTTATTTATTATTATATATTGTTTTATTATAAAATGGACTTATATACTGCTGATGTTAGTAAGGTCACAGCAAGGCATAGAAGGAGAACAGAAGTCGCTGAATTTAATCAGCAACAAGAAAGTATGGCGAGAGATAGAACTGCTTTTATGAGTGAAACTGATACGGCATATGATACATTAGCAGAAGAACGTAAAGAAGATGATACTATCTCAAAAGCAACTGCTTTTGCTACGGCAGGAGGTTCTGTTAAAGCATTAGCAATTGATTTAGGTTCAGGTCAAATTAAAGGAGGTTATAAGGCGACTGATGCTAAAATTTTAGAAGGAGCAAGTAAAGGTTTCTTTGGGTCAGGGGAAACTATACAAGCACGCAGGGCAACTCGCCTTGCTAAAAATACAAGACAACTTCCAGGCGCAGTTGTTAAATTAGGTGGCGCTCCTACTACTACAAGAGTAGGTGGGGTCAAACTTGCTTCTGCTGCTGAAAACCCTGCTGCTCATAGTGTATCACGTGTAGCAGAACACGAAGCATCTACTCTTGCTGCTAAATCTCTTAATCCTGTTATTAAAGAAAGTGGTAAAGCAGCACTAAAAGGTGGTGAAAAAGCAGGAGCAAAAGCAATAGGTAAATCTTTTGCTAAACAATTAGGTCCCGCTGCTAATATAGGGTTTGCTGCTGATGTCACATATGATTTAGTTAAAGGTGATAAAAAATTATCACAAGAAAGCAAACTAGAAGAAACTAGTGATATTACACAACTTATATCGGGCGCTGCCGAAGTAGGTTCATTAGGAGTAGGCGCTGCTATTGGATTAGGTCTTATAGGAGTAGGTGCTGCTCCATTAGTAGCAGGATTAGCAGTTGTAGGCGCTGTCGCTGGTGCTGCCTCCGCCGTAGCAGGTGGTATTGATGCTTATGATAAATTAAAAGATGAAGAAAGCGTAGCAGATGAAGAGAAAAAAGAAGTAGAAACTAAATATGATACTGAAAACCCTACTAAACCTTTACAAAGTTTAGGTGATGCTAATTTAGTTCAGGGAAAACTTGCTCCTAAATTAAGATAAATATATTTCTATGTAAATTTTAAAGATATCTTTTTTTTGATTGTTATAATATATAATATGCCTCAACAATCAACTAATCATAAACTATTAGTGGAATTACTAACAGAAGTAAAGAAACTACAACAACAAATATCAAAGTTAAAAGTAGAGGTTAATTATATCACTACAAAACAAAAAGAAGATGAAGAAGCAAGGAAAGGGTGGTTCTTTTAATAACAATTTGCATATATTCCTGCTGTATCTTTCCAAGTTAATTTTTGTATAGTCTTCATAGTTTCCTTTGCGTATTCTTGTTCCTTTTGTTTTAATCTTTTCTCTTCCTTACGCTTCTTACGTAGTGTTTCTGCTGTAAGAACTGCTTTTAAATGTGATGCTTCTAATTGCTCTTGTGTCACCCCTATATACTTTACAGGAGGACTTTTACTTCTAATAGGGGTAGGACTACGTGGTGATGCCTCTTCTTTTATTTCTTGGACTTCTGGTTTAGTTATTGCTTCTGCTGGAACACTCATATTTTCAGTTGCTTTCTTTTTCGCATCACGTTGCTCTTTTAACCATCTCTTTTTAGCATTCGCTTTCTCACGTGCTACGGCGAGTTTTGCTTTATGCTCCTCTGACATAGGTTTTCTAGGTCTTCCTTTTTTTGTTAGTTTGACCTCCTTTTTAGGAGCAGTAAATATATCTTTTGCTACTGGTTGTGGTTTAGGAACAAACAAAGGCATATCAGGTTCTACATCATCAGGTTTTTCTAATGGGATACTTTCATCATAGACAAAGTTAGGGTTCTCTTCACTAGTTTCTTCATTAACTTCTATTACCTCTCCCGCCTCACTTATGACTTCTTTTATATTAGGTTCAGGTTCTAATTCTTCATACTTTAATTTTAGTGTATCAGGTAAATTATTCATTATATATTGTATAATATTTTAATAAATTATGGTAAAAAAAGTGATAAAAATGTGGTAAAAGTGAAAAAATGATATCATTAGATTTATTTTATGGTTTTTGACGAACGTGGAAGCATAAAATAGTAGTTCCTATTACTGATGTAGCAAGGGTTTCATCTACATAGCATAATGATAATTCTAAATTAGATATATTTAATTCATTAGGGTTATTAAGGTCACAATAGATTAAATTATTCGGTTCTAAATATAATGGTCCCGAGGCGCTGTCCTTTTGCTGAACGAATCTAGGCAAATGTGCTATTATCTTTGACCCTGCTATACCTGCCCTCATATTAACTGATGTTTGAGTTAAATTACCTATCCTTACAAATATAGATTTAGATGATTTAAATACTGGTTCGGTTATTGATGTCACCTCATAATACCCTGATGTGCCTGCTCTTACTAATTCAGCAACAGGTTCTCCTACAAATCCTAATTGTGTTTGTAATCCTGCCCCTTCACTCGGGGTATATCTATTGCTTTCTTGTAAAATTAATACTGGTCTCTGTATGTCATATGTTAGTGATGCTAATGGTAGTGCTGGGTCTGATGCTTCTACTCCTCCATATACATAAGCATTAGAATTCAGAGGAACTAGTGTATAAAATTCACTACCTCTATTGATTGCAGGTTGTCCCATTAATTCTGCTACTTTATATCCGAAGTTTTCTCTTACGCATTTCTGCTCCCAACTTTCATAACCACCTGGTTTTAGTGGTTCTAACCAACCACCTCCTATAATTGTATTATAATCAGCAGGAACACTACCACGACCCGAAACCCAACCTATATCTCCGTTCCTTGACCCATTCTGGTCTTCGGGGGTGAGTGTAGCATAATTAGGATTACAAGATGTATATTGTGAAAGACCAATTTGTTTAAGTTCTGCTCCGCCATTTAGACCTTGATTATTGATACTCATTACAGGTTGTAAATTCCAACAATCTTGAGAAACAGGTTTGAGATTATTTAACGCTGGTTCTCCTTTTGCGTGTCCCATTAATTTATAATATTTTCCACCTACCCCATTTCCTAATGGTCCCCCGTCCATAATCCATATTTCCATTATTTCTCCATTTAATCTAAATTCTGTTGCGAATAATTGTCCGTTGTCTGCTGCTGGTGGGTTTGCTTGTGGTCCTATGGGAGCATATACATTTACTCCTGGTCCGCCTGGATTGCGAAAATCGGTTTGTGAGGCATCTAATTCCCAATACGGCATACTCATAAATTTAGGTAGATGATTTAGTCTCGCTTGTCCCGCTACTACATCGCTAGTATCAACTACACATTGTCCTACGTTTATCTGACCATCAACAGAAAATCCACCTGATACATTAGCATTAGTTAAATTATCAACCCACACACAAAAGTCCCAATAATTAGGTAAGAAATATACGAATTTACTTCCGTTTCTATGTTGATAATAGGGTGGGTTTATGTTTGCTCTTCCCGTAGTTGATAAATTCTTTTGTGCAGGACGACTTAATCCTACCGCCCATTTAGCAGAATTACCAGCATCTCTTCCGTAAATTCCTCCTGCTGAGGTGATAAAAGTGCATCTACCATTAATATTAGATAAAGGAGGAACATTAAAAGTGATTGCTTGCGAACGATTGCGTGCAAGAAGTGTCTCAAATACTCCTACATCATTCGCAACATCATAAGTATAATCCCATACTATTCCTTTACCTGCTCTCTGTGATGGTCGTGTTCCCCAAGGTTGCGCTAATTCTTCAACAGGGAAAGCAGGGGTAATAGCAGAATATCGTTGTCCCCTAAAATAAGCAGCGACTTCTGTGTCTGTGCGTGGGACATATGAATTAGGTATGAAATCTTGGTCGGGGTCATTACCCGTTCCAGATACATCACCAGTATTTAATGGTAGAATTGTTCCGTTATATTCTACTTTAAATCCTTGCTTATTAGGGTCTGCTACAAGAGGAGACTGAAATACAGAGCATCTATTAATTAATTGCGGATTACCTACATTTTGATTAATAGTTCTCTGAATTAAAATAGCAAATTCTTCTCTATTAGCAGCAAAAGTAGTTCCTTCACTTTTATTTTCATTAAATATCATATGACAAGGTATAGGGACTGCGGTTCCTCCCTCCATAGAATTTAATGTATTAAATGCAGTTGTCGGTGGTCTAACTCCTTGACCGAAATAAATATAAAACTTCTTATTATCCTCTGAAAATATAATACTATCAGATAAATGAACCTTTGCTGATTGTAAAGCGATTTGAGCGTTAGGAGGTATTTTCATAGTAGAACTCATATCATTACGAAATGAAAATGGTTTATAGATACTACTTTCAGTTCCAACAGATTCATCTTCATTAGGTAGATTACTTGCGATTACTAACGACATTTATATTATGAATTATATTATAAAATTATTATATAAATAAATATATAAAAGATGACTATTAATCACACAGCAAATGCGAATCCACAGAGACCAAAAGCAAAAAAATTAAGGATACGTAAGGCAATACCTATGGACGAGAATGCGCCTCGCCGTGAAGCATTTAGAGAGGTCATTATTCCACCTAAGACACAGAATAATTTTAAATTAAAAGATGTGTTTGAGGTTAGTAAATCACAGAATACTAAAAAGGGTAAATAATACCACAAATGTTATATATTACTTTTCATTTTTTAACAAACCTCTATGCATAATGTTTCATATCCAAATATACTTTTCTAAAAAGGGCAAAGTAATATATAACAAAACAGGTTATATATAACCAATTTAGTAATATATAACTTTGCTAATATAATATATATATAAAGATATAATATATGTATGTAGTATAGAGTATGGAAAAGGTTAATGAATATATGTTCTTATTAGATGATATGTTTATAGGTGAGAAGAAGGCGAACGTGAAGAAGCATCTATTAAAAAAGGTAAAAGAGAATGATAAAACTGATTCACAACTTATTATGTTTCTTAAATGTATGGAATTAAGTGATGTAAATCGTAATAAAGAAATACAATCATCAACAATAGATTATATAGCAGAGATTAAATTAGCAATAGAGCGTAAAGATGATAGACCTTCTACAATTGCTATGTTTGAGAGTGTCCCACTTATACTTCATAAAACTTATAGGAAAGCAGACGATAATATAGATATGTTTGATGGACTATTTTATGAATATAAAGAACTTATAGGTGAAAGAGTAGAAAACTGGAATAAAGTATATGAAGATGATTTAGAAAATGATGCTACTATTATTATATATAGTAGAGCATCTTATCTTGATTATATAAAACTATTAGATAAAAAGATAAAACAAGCAGAACAAGGTTATTGTGTTATGCGACTAGAACAAATTAAAAAAGCAATAGTAAATAATCCTAAACTTAATAGATTTAGATGATTTATACTTAAACAAATACTAATATAATATAATATAATAGAATGAACCGAGAATTAATGAATACATTTACACACGAACAATTACTTATGTGTGAAAAAGAAAATCTACTTGATTATATTAATGAAATTAAAGAACATCACGAAATAGTAGTTTGCGAATTAAAAGAAAAACACGAATCAGTTATTAGTGAATTGTTTAAACAAATCGCAGAATTAAAATCTAATATGGGTGATTTAGTTATTAAATATGGTAGTTCATATTTTTCCCCGCCTTATGTTAAGAAGATGGAGGTAGTAGTAGATGAACTATTAAAAAAAGATATCATAACTTATAAAGACAACGAATTTATTATGAATAACGAAATTATTAAATCTACGGACTAATAGGTTCTCTTACATATTCTAACTCACCTGATACTTTTGCTTTTTGTTCTTCTTCTGCTTTTTTTTTTGTTTCTTCATTTGGTTCCTTTAAGTCCTTTGGAGGAACAATTGGTTCTTCATCACTATCATTTACAACTGGGTCAGGAGGAGGTTTGCGCTCACACATACATATATTACAATTATCAGTTAAACCTACTCTAAATTTGCAATAACATCTTGATTTAAATATGACTACTAATATACCTGAGACTGCACCTAATATCAAACCCGATGCGCCAGCAAGTTCGTTTATGTTAAATTCTTGTAGTAATCCCATATATATTATAACTTTTTTTTTTATTTTATCTTTATAATTTTAATATAATTCATATTATAAAATGAGTTCATATTGGAGTGCTGAATCGGTAGTGCAAATAGGCGAAAGACAAGTAAGTATCCCTGCAGAACAGGGTTTATCTTATAATGTAGGTTCTGTTTCCCGTAGGGTTTCCTTTGAGATTCCCGCTCAATCTGTTCCTATGCTTTCAGGTAAGGATAGTTATTTAGAGTTTGATATGGATATTCAGTATCCTACTCACGCTGCGGGAGATGGTAAATCTACTCGCCTACAATTAGACCCTGCTGGTGCAGGTATGATAGTCCAAAATATCAGAATTTACGACGGGGGACGTGGTTCAATAATAGAGGAATGCAATGAATATAATCAGATAGTAGCACTTAAACACGACTACGATAAAGATGATAGTTTAAAAGGGGTTCGCGCATTAGAACAAGGAGCAACTTCTCACTCACAATCTACACAGGGTTCTCGTGGTAGTTCCCGTAGTGATATGAATGATATTATTACTAATCCGTGGTTTAAAGCGGTTAATGATGTCACACAAGATGGAGCGACAGAGGGAGTTGAGTGGGACGGGAATGAGCGTAAATCTAATGTTCATTGCTGTGTTCCACTTCTTACAGGTATTTTTAGTGGTTCAGTATATCCTAATATGCTCACGGGACTTTACGTAGAACTAGATTTAATGCCCGCTCCCCGTATTGTTCGTCAGTTAGATAGTGTTGTAAAAGATAGGCGAAGAACTCTAAATCCATATCTATTAGGTCTTGTTAATGCTGTATCGGGTGCTGTAATTGATATCACAGGAGGAGGGGTAAATGATTTACCTGCTGGTAATGCTGCTACTTTTGATAAGGCGATTATTGCTCTGGGAGTAAATGGTATTAATGAAGTAGAACGTTGTCCTTTCGTAGTAGGTGAAAGTATCGGTATTGTAAGTGGGGTTCCTACTGATGCGGGGCGTGCTGGATTAGAAGCAAACATTCAGACTGCTGGTGCTGCTCAGGCGAATCCTCGTATTACTAAAATTGAGAAACTAGGAGTAGGCGGAGTAGGTGGGGTAGGACCAAATTGTATTATGCTTACTTTTGACCAAGCATACGTGAATGCTGCTGCTGGTGGTGGTCGTGGTGCTGATATTGTTCCAGGCGTAGATGCTTCGGGTGCTGTCCTTTATAGTGAAGCAGTCAAACAGGGAACAATTGCGAACCCAACTTACGAAGTATCATATAATATTAATAATCTAAATCTTATTTGTCACGTAATAGATATGGACGAACAATATAAAACAGGAATGCTACAAAAAGCACGTGAAGGTTCTGCTATTGAGTTTGATATTCATAGTATCACTAATTATAAAAATTCACTATTAGAAAGTGAAAGACAAGCAACATTCTTAATCCACGCACAGAACCGAAAGGCAAAATCATTAGTAGTAATTCCTACTGATAGTTCTGTATATTCTTCCAAAGATTTAGTATGTTCTAATGGAACTTATGAAGTCACGGCAGATGAAATGGATATGGTATTAAATTCAGCACGTTCAGGTATTAGTGGTTGTTGTGATAATCTAACACAAGTTCAGTATCAGATTAACGGAAACCTTGTTCCAAGTCGTCCGATTTCTACCCGTAAGATTGCTACACGTAAATCTATTGATGCTTTTCATATTTTTGAGTTAGAAAAGACATTAGCGAATGCGAAAATTACTCCTCACTCTTTCGCTAAATTTATGGAGAACTTTGTAGTAGGTCGTGGGTTTGCCGTAAATTCCGGTTGTATGGATTTACGGGACAAAGACCTATCAGTCCAACTATCATATGAAGAAGTAAATGCTCCTACTAAACCGAAGATGTTTTCTACCTTTGTGTTCCATTTGCGAAGACTTATGATTACTGGGGGAGGTGTCTCTGTGATAGAATAATTATATTTAAAGGTTTGACTTTATAAACAATTATATAGTATGGAAGGAGATTTAGATAAAACATTAAATCATAGAATATATGAATTACAACAAGAATTATATGAATTAAAAGATACATATAATAAACAAATGAGATTACTTGTATTAGATGATGATTATCATAAATGCGACCGATGTGAAGTATTTACTAATGATTTATATGAAATTATGGAAGAAACAAATCACACAGATATTTATGAAAATATATTTGTATGTGATATTTGTAATATGGAACATATAGAAAATTTAGAAGAAAACATAAGTGAAGGAATCCCACCTCAACAATAATATTTTTATTTTAACATTATTAATTTTATATTAGTCATATTATAAAATGACTTCTCGCTACATATCTATTCGCCCAGACAACGTTGCACCCGATGCTACGATTAGTTTTAAGCAAGGTTTTCCCGTCCTATCTTTTACGATACAAAGTCAAGCAGGTATTCTTGACCCACGTTCAGTTCGTATTAATGGTGATTTAATGGTTTATAAAAATAATGCCTCGCCACCTGTCCCTGTATTTACTGATGACGCACAACCTCGTATTAATATGGATAATCGTTTAGGTATTTTTGCTATGTGGGACCAGTTAGTTATTCGCCATAACAAGAGTAAGCAGATTTGCGAACATATTAGACATTATAATAAATACCTACAATCCTACCTCGGCGCTACTTCTTCTGTTCAGGACTTAATGGGACACTTAAACGAAAGTTGTCTTATACAACCTAACTCTGCTTCTATGTTCTCTAATGTAGTAGCAAGTTCTACCACAGGACAAGCGGAAAGTGTTCCTAAATCTTTCTCTTGTCATCTCCCGAGTGGATTTATGATGAGTGGTAATCGTATTAATCTTATGGAAAATAGTTTTGGGGGGATTCAGTTAGAAATTCATTTATCACCCGATAGTAATTGCTTGTTTAGTGAAAATGGTGCTATTGTAGGAGTAGAAGACGCCCATTATGAACTATCTAACTTATCTCTAACTTGTGAAGTTATGGACGTATCACCCGAAGAAATGTCTGCTGTATCTAGTCAAACAGAAGGAGCATTAGAATTTAATACTATCTCCTCTCTATATACATCTATTAATACAGGCAACGCTCAACTACAATATTCATTAGGTCTGCGTAATCTACAAAGTGTATTTATGACTTTCTGCCCTAGCGCAAATATTAATAGTCTAACTGCTAATGGTCTTGCTATTACATATCCTTCTAATGATACTAACTCATTAACTACACTTAATAGAGTTCAGTTCTTACGTGGAGGTCAAAAATATCCAGTAGATTTTGATATGACTGGGAATACTAATGGTTTCCCTAATAATTTAGGACTTGCGGGAACTGCTACATTTAATACCTCTGATAGTCAGTTATGTAAGCAGTATTTAGAAGCAATCTTACCTGAATATATGTTAGATAGGACTTCTATTTCTCCTGCTAATCTTAATAGGGATTATACTATGGCGCAGGCAGATGACCCTAAAAACTATAAACGAATCCCCGATGGCGGAGCGCAGTTCGGTCTAGGGATGCGCTACTCGCAATTTAATCGCGGGCAAGACTTCTCTACTATGCAGTGGGGTTGTTCTATTGACAGCACACTATCTACTAATAATCCCCAGAGTGTGTTTATGTTCTTTAAGGCAAGAGCAGTTTTAGCGTGGAATTCTAATGGAATACAAATGATTACTTAAATTGGTGCGTTTAAAAATTAAAAAAAAGATATCTTTAAGATTATAAAATGGATAATAGATTTAAAAATGGAAAGATTTATAAGATTACAGACCATACTAATAATTCTATTTATGTAGGAAGCACTATACAACGTCTCAAACAAAGGTTAAGAGGACACGAGAGAGATGCTTATCACCCATTAATTAATTGTGCTTCTAAACCTATAATATTAAATAATGAATATACAATAGATTTATTAATAGATTATCCTTGTAATACATTTGAGGAACTACGTAAAAAAGAACAAGAATTTATAGATATTATACCTTGTGTTAATAAATCAAAAGCATATGTAAGTAAAGAAGATATTAAAGTAAATCAAAAAAACTATTATAATAATAATAAAAAAGATATCCTAGATAAAAAGAAAGAATATGATAGTGTATATTATACTTGTGAATGTGGAGGTGGATATTGTATGAGTCATAGAGCAAGGCATATGAAATCTCAAAAATGTATTAATTTTTTTAAAAATAAAAATAATATCTGTATAGATATAAATGATTGAGTGGTTAGATATTGATTTCTTAATACAGAAGTTTTTTAAAGAGCACCCACAATATATACGGCAAGATGTAGAAAGTGAAGATGATTATACTGATGAAGAATGGGAACCTGACCCTAATTATTATACTGATGATGATGAGGATTTATAATATATAAGTTATTATTAATAGTTTTTTATAAGATATCTTTTTTATATATGCTTGTAATATAAAATGAGTGTAGTTCCAGATTTAGTTAAACTATCAACTATTCCCGTAAATTACGAGCAGAATATAGAGACCGATTTGATTGAGACCTCAACATTTCAGGAGGCGACTAATGTTGCAACAGGTTTCGCTAGGTTTGACTTACAACAGAAAGGTTTTTTGCATAGTATGAGTAAGTTGTTTGTCAGTTTAGTTCCAGAAACGAATGCTCGTGCTTATCTTCCTGTTAATATTGGTATTGGTTCTGTAATTGACCGAGCAGTTCTTAAAGTAGGTAATCAGGTTCTTAATGAAATTAGTGATTGGTCGCATTTACATATGATTAAATCTGCCGAGATTGATAATGAAAATAATGTAGAACGAGAACAATATACTACTGGACGTGTTATGAATCATTCATACGTTATGCGTAGAGTAGATGCTACTATTTCTGTAAATGATTTCCCTAATTCAGAAGAATATGGATTAAATAATCATAGGGCATATTCGGGTAATGGTGCTGCTGCGTTCGGTATGGCGGGAGGCAGTGAAGGTTTTCAGGGTCAGATACAACCTTTCGCTGTTATGGATGCGACTAATGCTACTACTATCGCTCAATCACCTACGTATTCTATTGATTTAAGCGACCTATTCCCTTTCCTTAAAACACATTCTCTCCCACTATATATGATAGACCAGCAACTCTCTATTGAGTTATATTGGTCTCCACTTGGTTCTCTTGTTAATGGTGCGATTGCTGCTGTTCCATCTTCCCGTGTATGTGTTCCACAGGGAGTCGCCTCGGGGGCGCAATATCGTATTGACCGAAATGAACTTAAATTCTGCGCCGATTATATTTTCTATACTGACAACGATGCAATGGAAAGATATAAAAATGCTAATCCTGTTATTGAGTTTGCTTTCCCTGATTACCGACTATCTAAAACAACTCTTACACAAGCACAATTACTAGCAGGTCAAGTCCGTAATATCGGTATGGCGAATCGTTTAGTATCTCGTGTATTAACTTGTATTTCCCGTGATGATGTCACCGAAAGTAGTTTATTAAGTAAATATCATAGTGTATTCCCTACTCGTGCTACTGCTACACAGAATTCGGGTTCTGTAAGTTATAATTTAAGATATAATGATAGGTTTGAGTTCCCTATCTCTCTAACTAATCCAGCAGAATTATTTACACATTTTACTCAAAGTGAAAGTATTCCTTTTGTCACCCGTCAAGAATATAGTAGGCAACAAAGGGGATTATCTACTCTCTATCCATTTGAGGGACATTATCAAGATGCACAGGCAACCCCGTTCGGCGGACTTGGTGGATTATTCTTCTTTTTAGGAACAAAACTAACAGGAGGACGAGTTGGTATTCGCGGAATAGAATTACATTTAACGCTAGGTGATGTAGCAAATGGAGGTCTTCCAGGCGCGGGCGGAACTGCCTATACTATCCGTAGTTATTGCGAATATATGCGCCTCGCCCGTTTGACTGATGGAGGGTTCAGCGTATTTAACGCATAAAAAAAGATATCATTTTATATTCTATATAAATAATTAATTGAGACGAGATAATATTTTATTGACTTGTTCTTGTCTTCTATACAAGCAATCCATATTCGCCCATACATAAACTAATTTACATCTTTGACTACATATTTCTTTCCATATATCTCTTGCTGCTGGTTTTTTAACAATCATATCTAGTAATATTTGTGAATCATCTATGAATAGTTTTATTTTATCTAATAGTTCTTTATCAACAGGTTCCATTTCTACTTCTATCCATTTCTTTTTCTTATCATCGCTTAAAGTGTTAAATGTTTTCGCCTCAAATATATTTTGATGACCCATATAAGTCATCATAATAGTTTTCATATCAAAGTCCATTTTTAAGAGTTGTTTGTAAATCTTCATAGGTTTTCTTGTTTCTACATTAGACTTCTTAACACGTGCTCGTTGTTTCTTGGAAGGCATAGTTGTTATGAGTTGTTTTTAGTAATAAAAAATAATAATAGCAAAATCAAATTTTTATGTTTGTTAGATTATA
>Ga0181390_1000691_pt1 | contig 15396 bp, 16 predicted proteins | sample 13SPOviralmetaG_FD_130085 | JGI IMG/M metagenome (GOLD analysis project Ga0181390, IMG submission 130085) | Marine viral communities from the oligotrophic San Pedro Time Series (SPOT) site, San Pedro Channel, CA, USA - 13 SPOT_SRF_2010-07-21 | ecosystem: Environmental > Aquatic > Marine > Strait...
ACCCTCCCTAACGAGTCAAGCAAGCCTCGTACACCTGTCTGCCCGCACTGCCAAGAGGTGGCTTGAACAGCACCCACCACCGCTCACCCTCCGGCCCTCGTCTGCGTGTGTTGCAGGCGGGGGCCACCTCTCGACTAAAATTTCGATACCGACTAAATTTGATGCTCTCTTTTTTCGATAAATTTACGACTAAATCGCATTTTATTCCCCTGGAGCCCGACTAAATTCTGTGAACCGTTTTCGTTTTTAGTCACGACTAAAAAACGGTGTCATTTTCTCACTTAGTACCAAAGTCGGTACTTAGTACCAAAGTCGGTACTTGGTGTTGCCGAGAACACTCGGTTCCATAATTACACCGAAAGGGTGGTATCAAAATGATACCATAACAAGAATGATTCATGTTCGGGTTGAAACAGGCTGGCGAAACAGGGGTCACCGCCTCGCAGTACAGCGTTTAGTCAGCCCAAACCCAAAACATGAACCAAAACATGAATGGAAAGTGCGAATCCAGCCCAAAAAGGGCGATTGTCGGACCGGTGACAAGCCGAGCCGGAGCAAACCAAAAACGCCCAAAACAGCCGAATTTCATTGATTAGTCGTCAAATGCTCATATAGGAGGGGGAACACCGGTCGGAATACAGGAGGGAAACCAAATGCAACCAAGCACAAATGAAAATATGCAAGGAAATGAAGCAAGCATGATGAAGCAGTTCATCAACGGAACCGAAAACCCCCATGAGGTTATCATGGCAACATTGGTTGAGGCTGTGTCAAAGCACAGCAACGCCAACCGAGCCATGACCCGACGGGTCAACAAATACCAAGCCAAAGACACCGTACCAGCAACGGTACTCAAAGGGCTGAACGATGAGATGGGAATCAAGAACCCGTCGATGGCGGCAATCAAAGATGCCGGATTCCGACCAGTGAAGACCATCCGACCAAACCAGCAACCACGAACCTACGACCTCGGTGAACTCGATGCAACAGACTTGGTTCTCAAGCCAGCAGTACGCCGAGCATTGGCCGCTTTGGTCAGCCTCAAAGCCTACCAAGATGCCAACCGCCGAGCCGTTGAAATCAGTGGACAGCAAGCCATCAAGATTGACCTCACCATCATGAAAACCACACCCGAAATGCTCCAAGCATTCGGCCTCATGGATGGCGATATGGTGCGATATGTCCCAGTTAACAGCAAGGCATTGATTCGTGACGGAATGAACACATTGAAGCAGATTCATGACAGCGATAACCCGAACATTGCACTTGACACTCGCAACCGTGTTGAAGGCTCCACTGTCCACCAGTACGCCCTTCAAGGTGATGGCGTCGATTGCCTCAAGGCACACCTTGCCATCAACACCTCAACGGTGCTTGAGTGGACCAACAACGGCCACGCCGCCGCTTGGTACTGTTCCCCTTGCCAAAAGTCGTGGGGCTACCAGCAAATCAAGCGAGCCAACGCCTGCCCCGACTGTGGCAATGGCAAGCGCAACCTCGGCATGAACAGCGTCACCATGCACCTTCCAGTGCTGACCAAGACACAGGGCGGCCTCAAGACCTACGGCGGCCACCGAGTTCACTTCAAGGCTTGCCGCATCAAGAAGAGCCTATTCAACCGCATTGTGATGGCTCACCGTGGCCAAATCACCACCGCTCAAGTCATGGCCGACATCATGGCAACAGACGGCGGCGCAAGCCGATTCAGCACCCGAATCGAAGGCGGCAAATGGTCAAAGATGGACTACGATGTGGTCCCATGCTCATTTGAGGTTCAAATTGGTGGCGAGCAGGTGACCCTTCTCGGCATTGCTCTTGAGCGACGATTCAAGGCTTGAACACACAACGAAAAACGACACACTGCGGAGGTATTGACAAGCAAACGAAACAACAACAGCGACCGGTTCTCACCCTGTGCCGGTCGTGGAGCAGACCAGCAGGGTGAATTTTTTTATGTCCAAAACGCAACACTGCGAGCCTGTTGAGCAGGTGCCGCCCTGCTGGGCTGGGAGTGAAAATGAAATTAAGCCCACAGACACCCCTACAAGCCACGCAATGGGTGCCAGTGGTACCCATGCCGCCCAGCACCCACGAACGGCCCGTATGGGCCATGTATGACACCGAGAAACGGCATTCATGAGTTGGGTGTGTGGGTGATTCTGCGCCATCTTGACTCCAAAAATCGCCGCCCGCCCCCCAGCCACAGGTGCTTAGTACCCCGAAAATTCCGCAGTAAAATTTTTCAAAACCTTCTTTATAAACGCCTACTGACGGCTCGGAAAATACCGCCACGACTACGGCTTTTTGACTTGCCACCTTGCCATGCGCCTTTACCCATAGACCGGCCAGCAAATGGAACGGTATCGGATTTAAAGGAGAATTGGTCAATAGCGTGTGCCAAAGCCATTACCAAGTCATTGTGTTTGCCGGTATCAACAATGTCGCCCGATTTCCAAGCATGTGACTCTAATTCTTCTAACATTTCATTAACGACTCGCCTTGTTGTATCGTCGCCATAGGGGAATTCAATCTTGCCCCGTTCAAACCACACCCTCAATCGGTTTAGCAATCCCTGCTTCAAGCCTTTGTTACTAACCTTTGACTCTCGATACTCAACACCAATGCCCTTAGCCTCTAACAAGGACTTGAACAATCGCTGAAACCCTACATCTTCTGCCGCAAGAGGTGCGCTGTACTTTTTACACCACTCACCAATCATGTCAGCCTGCCTATCGGGGGAAAAGTCATTCCTTCTCCAAATGTTTGCAACGCACAAAGAACCATCGGATTCTTGACGAACCAGTACCATTACAGAATAGTCTTTCCCTAATCCTTGTGACGGGTCAAAACCAACAACATACTTGCACCCACCACGCTTTTCACTGTCAAACACTTGTTCTAAGTCCATGTTTGCTCTTGTGAACTTGCGAGGGTACACAGCCGCTTCATCATCAATGACCTTGCATAAAAATTCTTGTGCAAATTCTAACTCTCCTGTCACCTTTTTCTGCTCAAGCAAGAAATCAAGCGGTCGGAACTCCGGCCAAAGGGCTTGTAACTTTTCCGGTTCATGTTTGTTTTCATCCCAATTGGGAATAGCAGACCAAACACCAGTCTTCCATTGGTCATTATCAAGCATTTCAGTGTGGTACAAATCAGCCATACTCATTGGTGTACCAACACAGTACAGAAACGCACCGGGGTCAAGCATCGGCATGACAACCTTTCGTAGCCAATGCCTTAACTGTTCGTTGTTAAGTTCTTTTTTAGCATCGAGCAATACATCGTCAAGTGCTACGACAGCAGGGTGGTCACCACGAATAGCACTACCAACAGAAGAGCATCGAATGACTGCACCATTGTTAAGCCATAGTTCCTTTTTACCACCCTTCTTAGGGTCAATGTATCTTGCAAGTTCTTTGTGGCTTGTTAAGTCCTTTCGGATTTCTGCCAACCGACGAACTGCTGTATCTTGGCTTGCACTAAACAACCAAATGTCCATAGGCTTCCCGTTGAACTTTTGAAATAAACACATGTGTAATAACTTTACACCAAGCGTCGTACTCTTCGAGTGACTTCTCGGAGCAATAATACAAACACGGTGAACATGCGCTCCCTTCCTATCACTGTAAATATCCATCCATTCTCCAATGTGGGAACCCCAAGAGTAACCAAGCCATCGGTAAAAGTAGGAAACATCATTTCTTGCTCGTTCAAAAGCCAACGCTTGTTTAATTCTTGACATTAGGCATCACATACATTCTTATCGGCAATTTCCAAAAAATATCAATCTTCAAAGTCATAAGTTCACCACGGTCGCAAAGCGCGTAAGCCGCAATACGGACAGATTCTCGTAAAAGCCTTTGCTTGAGAAAGATATTTACTTTCCCAACCACAAGCCGTACAAACAACATGTTCACGCTTCATCACGAACCACCCTTAAACAACCGCAGTACACCATTTTCTTTTCGTCTTTACACCACTTTTTGTGAGAAGTATAACGGGAATGGCAACGGTGACCGCAATTTTGACATTCTCTTAATTTTTTTACTTGTGGGTTAGTCAATGTTGACCCTCCACAGGAGCAAATAGTGTTCCGACAAGACCTTTTTCTTTGTCGAGTATGTGCGCTGACAATCCGGCAATACTTGTCGTATAACCTTGTCGAGCGTGGTACCTGTCATGTCCAGCAAGCGAAGGTAATTGAATAATTAAACAACCACCCTTTTCAACAACTTGTCTGTGGTGCAGGTGACCGTGGAACCAAGTGTGGTGTTCGCAAGCACCCCAAAGTTCTCTTTTCTCATTACTCATTAGTTCAACAAGATTCTTTGCCCCATCTCCGTGAATAAAGCCCATCAAATTGTTGCCATACTGAACATACTGTCGAGTGGAAGGACTTACAATGATTTTACAGTCTTCGGTGCTTTCGTATGCGGCACTTAGGTACATCATCAAAGCAATTGCCGACATTCTATCGTGATTACCCGGCATGAACACTACTTCAACAGGAGCGACCTGTCTAAGCAGTTCAATGTGTTCTCTTGCCATTTGGCAACCAGTCATTAAGATTTCAGCAGGGCTACCACACATGTCTTGTGGTGTACCCTTTGTTGTTGTACCGGCATCAGTATCAACATGGAACCAGTCGCTACCAGTAGCCAAGATAATCTTTTCCGGTCGAGAAGGAAGGCGGCAAATCAATTCTTGTGTCTTTTCCATCAATCGGGTTCTTGCCTCATCGAAATTGTATGTTTCTCCAACCTCGTCAACCCAACCATACTTGCCCCAATGAAAGTCAGTAGGGCTGATAACAAGAGCATACTCCAACGAATCTTCAACCATAGCCATTTGTGGCGTACTTGCAGGTGCTTGGGGAACAAGTTGCATGAACTCATTAAGTATTTTTTCCTCAAACATATTGTACTTTTCAGCAGATTCTTCAATAGACTTCCACTTGGCTCTCTCGAACTTTTCGTGTAACTGATGCTTTCTTTTTGTTACCAAATCATCAACAAGCATTTCGACTTTTGTGTTTGCCAGTTGCTCATCAGTGTATGGTGACATGTCATGTGTCCACCCATGTCGGCGTCGGTACTCATCAAACCACGCACGAGGAATACCGAACTGTCTGCAAATTTGATTCATTGACGCAGGCTTGCCTACCATATTGCTGTATGCCTCTTTCATTGCTCGGTGTTTGTCACCACCAACACAAATCATTTGGTCAGCAACCCGCAAAAAGGTATGGTACTCGTCTTCAATAGCATTGTAGTGGTACGATTGCTTAACGGCATCAACGGTTGGTTCGATTTCAGTCATTTCTTCAATCGACGCAGGTGAGTTAAGGTTGTTTTTGTAGCGATAAATAGACATTTCCCAACCTTTTACCGACTTTTTGCCATCCAAAGCGTTTAATTTTCTTGCTAATGAAAGCACAGAACTTTTGGTGTCATAGTGTTCGGCAATCAAATCATTCCCGTAGTCTTTCTTGGCTCTCATCAATCTAACCCATGAGGAAGCCCTTTATGAACATTTATGTTTCTATTGATTTCATTACAACAAAAAGAAATAAACAACGCACAGAAAGGCCAAACCCTTAATTCTTTTATTACTTCATAGGTGTTTAATGCCCCCCCCTTTGCTTAGGTTAAGTTAAGAGGTTAATACTACTTTTTCTTACAGGTCTATGAAACAATAAAAGAATAAACAAAAACCGTAATATAGCGTTCGATTTAATTATTTTTGTTAAAATTGAAAGAATAAACAAAAATAAATCGCTACCTTCATAAAACAACAGTGACCTCGTTGACAACATGGGTATCTTTGATAGGTTTCGACGCAACGCTTCTGCCGCAGAAGAGCGGGTCGTTCATCGTGTTGGTTCAAACATTTCACTATCAGTAGCCGCAGGTTTGCCAAATATCTTTGAGGAAACCGAAAGATTCCAAAACGATACTAACTTTATTAACAAGTTCGATTTGTATGACAACATGGTTAAGTTAGACCCCGAACTAAACGGTGCAGTGCGAAGTGTGGCTTTGACAGCCAACAACTATGAGATTGACTACCGAAAGGCCAAGAACAGTGCTATTCGGAACGCAATTATGGAAATGGTCGAGCGTGTTGACTTTGACGACTTTCTTATCAACGCCCTACGAAACCTACAAGTGTATGGGAATGACATTAACAAATTAGTAGGTCGTACCGGTGTAGGTATCACCAATATCCAAAGTCTGCCTATTCGACAAATCACTATCGTTGACAACCGTGGCGCAACTGGATTACCATTTACAGCCGATGAAAACAGTCCTATTATGACAAACAATTTTTACATTTTGCGAGAACAAGGCATTGATACTATGGTTTTCCCTCGTGACGAAATTGTCCACTTCCGAACCGACTTCCGAAGTAATTGGTACGAAGACTCAAAATTGCGTCAAACCTATGGTGTTTGGGGCCAATCTCGATTTTCTTCGCTTGAGCAAGTGGTTCGTGTTAAGTACAACACAATGAACAACCGTATTGCCCTTGAAGATGTACTAACCAAACAATTCATTACTATTGACAAGTCCGCTATTGAACACATCCAAGACCCCGATGAACAACAAGAAAGACTTGGAATTATTATGGATGAAGTTATTAAATTGTTTGAAGGTCTGCGTGGCGACCAAATGCCAATCCTACCTTCCTATGTCACACTACACCATGTTGACCTCAAAAACACAATTCCCGACAACAGCAACTTTCTTGACATGGTTGGTGCTAATGTAGCCGCCGTTCTGCATGTCCCTCGTGTAGCCGCAGGGCAAGAAAAGGGTTCGACCTTTGCCGCTACCTACAACGCAAATATGTGGGCTAATACGGCTATCTCTCGCCTCCAATCTATTGTAAAGCAAGGTATCATGGAACTGTTCTCTAAGCAGTTAGAACTGATGGGTATTAAGCACCAAAAGAAAGACTTGCCGGAATTTAATTTTAAGCCAATAGCAGAAGAGTCGCCAATGGATTCGATGAAAAGAGCAGTGCTTGGTTATGATGCTGGCATCCTAACACTTAATCAAACACTCGAAGTTATTGGAATGCAACCGGAGTCGGAAGGTACAACCCGAAAGGAAGGTACCAAAGGAAAAACCGGTGAACTTCCAAGAACAAACCAACAAGAAGGTGTGAAAAATGAGTAAAAAGAATCCTAATTCATTTAATGACAAAATGGTACAGCGAACTGTACTTCCAGCAATTTACCTATGGCTTCTTGCAAGCGGTGCAGTAGTAGGTATGGGTATTTGGAAACCCGATGTAGTATTGCAAAACCTCGATGGGTTTATCGCACTTATTGCTATCATTGGCGGTGTTGCTGGTCCGGCTCTATCGACAGTGCTTCGTATGTGGGAATCCGAACAAACCATCGAGATTGACAACATTCCTGTGGAACTTAAACATGAGCGTGAGCGTGATGGAGAAGAACATGACCACAAGATGTTTTTGGAAAAGAAAGCCCAAGAGCATGTTCATGCTGTTAAGTTCAAAAATCTTGATAAAGAGTGACCCGCATGATTGTGGAACGCTTGCTTAGAAAAGAACTTGAAAGCATTTGGCAAAACCTGCCATTTCCAAGCGAAAAGGGCTACCCCCAAATCTTTGATAACATGGACTATTGGGTCTTATTTGTTGACGATGAACCCGTAGCGTACACAGGTTCCTTAACACTTGAAGACTTTGCTTTTGTCGGAAACACTTATGTCAAAAGTAAATACCGTAAAAATAAATACCACCCATTCCTACTAAGCGAAAGAAACAATTCTCCCGCCCTTTGCGATTTGCCAAAAGTGACTGTATTAAATCCAATAGAAGAAATAAAAATGCAGACCCTTGTTAAGACGGTTTTATCACTTGGTTATTACAAAGTCTGTTCGTACTATGATGTACAGGATATTATGTCACTCTCAATGTATGAGGATATTTTAAATGAAAGTCAACAAATTTGGCGAATGGATTAAAAGTCACTCCGCATGTCGCAACACTATGCCAACCGTCGAAGATGATGAGCAAATCATTCAAGCCGCAGAATATCAAGGCAAGAAGGTGACCCTTAACAAGCCCTTCCGTACACAAGGCGGACCTAAGAAATTTGCTGTTTATGTACAGAACTCAAGCGGCAAAGTAGTTATTGTACGGTTTGGCGACCCAAACATGGAAATCAAGCGTGACGACCCTAAGCGACGCAAAGCATTCCGTGACCGCCACTCATGTTCCGAAAAGAAAGACCGTACTACACCCGGTTACTGGTCTTGCCGACAGTGGTCAACCACAAAGGTTCAAGGTAGTTATGATGAACTATGGGAGCAAAACGAAGGAGAAATTCTTGAAGGTATTGAAGAAGCATCTGCTTCCGAACCATGTTGCGGCTCCTGTGCAGAACATGCAGAAGCCAAGATGATTCGCAAAGATGTGTATGATAATCCAGCCGAAGCCTCTAAGAGAGCAAAAGAAATGGGATTAGATGGTACTCATTCCCACGAAGAAGGCGGCGAAAAAGTATTCATGCCCGGAAAGACCCATGAAGAGTACATGAGTAAAAACAAAGGCAAAGACATTCCTAAGAAGGCATACGATGAAGACAAAAAGGCTACGGCTGGCTCATGTCCTATTGGCGAAGAAATGGTGGCTGGTTCATGCCAACCCGTAAATGTCACAATGGAAATTACTGTTGACGAAATAATTGCCAAAGTCGAAGCATCGACAGGCAAGAACATTCTTGAAATCAAAGGTGTTGCATTCCATGAAGGCTACAACAAAAACCGTTGGGCTATCACAAAGCGTGGTGCTGAAAAGGTACTTAACCAAATGATAGGTGCTGACCTAACTCTTAACCACCCTAAAGCAAAAAATGTAGGGTTTGAAAGAAATACTGACGGCGGAGTCAACGAAGCAAATGTTGGCAAAGTTATTTCGGCAACAATAACTTATCCCGATGATGAAAAGTACGAAGTGCGATACGCCGCTCATGTTCATAGAGAAGAGTTGTTTGAGGCTCTTGAATCCGGACTATGGTTGAAGCCGGACTATGGTGTTAGTATTGGTGGCTACGGCATTCCTATTGCCGCAAGCGAAACCGGTATGGTGTTTGACAACGATTTTACATTTGACCACTTGGCAATAGTTCATAAGCCAGCCTACAACCGAGCAACAATTGAGTCGGTTGAAAAAGTCGAAGAAAACGCAGAAGCAAAACACGGTGGACAACATGGCAAACCCGAAAAGAATGACCCAAGAAAGACTCCCGCTAAACCCGATGAGCGAAGAAAAGGGTCCAAGAAAAACCCACCCGGTTCTGCTAAAAAACCAAACAAGTCAATCGTTGTTTCCCCCGCTACTCGAAAAACCTTGCAGACCAAAATGCAAGAACACAACAAAAAAGGAAAAGGTAGTAAAGCATCTATGGGCGCACTCCTTACTGTATTCCGTCGTGGTGCTGGTGCTTTTAGCACAAGCCACGCACCCAATATGTCAAGAAATGGCTGGGGCGTCGCAAGAGTTAATGCCTTCATCTATCTCCTTCGTACCGGAAGACCATCAAATCCCAACTACAAGCAAGACAATGACCTACTTCCCAAAGGCCATCCTCGTGCTAAGAAAACCGCTTCCACCGAAGAAACCTTGATAAGTCAAACCGATTCTCGGACAGAATACCGAAAGGAGAATAGCAATATGTCCGAAGAACAAATCGAAGAAAATGTTTCCGCAAGTGAAATGGAAGCACTACAAGCAGAACTCGTCCTTGCTCGTGCAGAACTTGAAGAAATGAAGGCTCACGAAGCCTCTCAAGCAGAAGAAGCACGACTTTCACTTGTTGCCTCCGCAACCGAACTTGGACTTAAAGGACACGAAGACCTTTCTTCGGACACCCTTACCAACCTCATCGCATCGTGGGAATCATCCCGCCCAGCATCACCCGTTGTTGAAATGGCCCCAGCAGTTCCAGCATCGGAACCTGCTGTCGCCGCAGAAACAAAGACCACCGAACCTGTTGTCGCTAATTACCTTAACGGCAAGATGGTTGAAACCCCACAAACACTTTACGCACAAGCATGGAATGCTTGGGCTTCTGCTTGGAACAAGACCCTAAGCGGAAACGAGCGTGGAGATGCGCGTATTAGCGCACCTAACTTTACAGAAATGAAGGAGATGATTTGAATGGTAGCATTTACAGGAAACGACCCACGAAACGCAATTTTGAAAGACGCAAACACCGTTAGCGGTGTTGGTATTCTTCTCGCAAAAGACGGAACAGCAAACAAGGTTCAACTTGGAGCCGCAAGCGATGTACCTTTGGGTGTTTCGGCAGGCGAGTCCAGCCGTGACGCTGACTTGGTTCTTGAAACAACCGGAGCAACTTGCTCTTTCTTCCCAATGGGCGGTGTGCAAATGGTCGCCGCTCTTGCAGAAACCTACACTACCGGACAACTTGTGTACCTAAAGGGTGCTGGTCGAGTCGGTGGAACCGCAGGCTCCGACAAACTCGTCGGTGTTTATGTTGGCGACGGAGAAGTTGTCGCAACTGCTGGTGATTTAATTCCTGTCAACACAACACAATGTGCAACGGCTTGATAACAAAAAAATAAATGGAAGTGAATAAGATGGCAAACCAATCCCTTGAACAAATTATGAACGCATCAGCCGCATCCGGTCCTTTTGGTACCGGTGACGCTGTTCTTGAACAAACCCTCCGTGACTTTATCCAACTACAATCCACTCGAATTGCAATTGGTACTCAACTCGTCGGAACCCGAACTGTCCCGTGGCTCGAATTTAAGTGGTACACAGGTGTGCAAGGCACATTCTCGTACCCACTTGACGACGCCGCAACTGTTGACCCAACAAAGATTGGAACTTCCAACTACACCGTGAAGTTGCAAAAGGGTCAAGGTCGCTGTGTCTTCCTTGACACTGTGCGTCTTCGTGGCGAATCCTTTGAGAACATTGACCGACAGCAACTCGCAATCGTCCGTGGACGAGCCGATGTTATCGACAACAACATTCTCTCCACCCTCCACAGTGGTGCTGGACAGACCCAAGCCGCAACCGCAACCTTCGGTAGTGGCTCGGCTGACGAAGAAGGCGACCTTTTGAAGACTATGGATAAGGTGTTCGCAAACGGTCGTGTGTCCGGTGACGAACCAATGGCTCTTGTCCTCCCTGCTTCGACCCGCAGTGCGCTCTTGAACACCCAACTTTACGGCAATGTCGTGGAGTCCCTTCAAGACCACATGAAGCGAATCGCAAAGATGAGCATTTACTACACCCGTGACTACACCGGTGGAAAGTCCTTGCTCCCAACCGACGCTACTGGTGCTATCGAAGACGACGCTCTCTTGCTCATTCCGGGCGCAGAAACAGCCGAGTTCTTTACCTACAACGGTGCAGGCTACCAAGAAACCGAACTTACCCGTCTTCCGGGTGTTGGTTTCGACTGGCTCTTGACTGGCTACATGGGAAGCGTTGTTCATCAACACCAAGACGGTGCCGCATCCGGCAAGTCCAACCGAATTGCCAAGATTACTGGCGTCGTTTGAGGTGATTTACTTGGCACAAAACCGTAAATTCCAAGACTTTGTAGAAACAAGGTATCTCGCTGACAACGCTGTCACCGAACCAAAGGTCGGCGGACTACAAATGCACACGCTTAAGTTCGTGTACGATGGTACAAGCCTAACTACTGGCGCAAAGACTTTGACAAGCGCAACAGGTGCGGCATTGACTCTACCTGCTGGCGCAATCATCCATTCATACATGATTGACGCAGAAGTACCATTTGGTTCTGCTGGCTCGGCAACAATCGCTCTTGGTATTTCCGGAGCCGCAACTGCTCTTTTGGGAGCAACTGCTTTTGATAACGCCGCACTTGTCCGAGAAACCTCGCACTTCCGACACCCAAGCACAGGCTCTCTTGTTCTTGCTGAATCAAGTGTACTACTGACCATTGCAACCGCCGCTCTCACAGGCGGTCTTGCAAATGTGTACATTAGTTACATGAACACCGTTTGAGGCGTTTAACTTGGTTAAAGAATGGACAGAAGCAGACGGTACAGTGTACCGTTTGAATGCCGAAGGTAACTACGATGTTATCCCCCCTGCTAAGAAGGCTAAGAAGCCTACTAAAAAGCAATCCAAGAAAAAGGTGGCTGACGAATGAGTGAGCGCACCAAATTGGCAAAACAGTTAAAAGATTTAGGCATTCCGGTGCCAAAAGATGCAAAGGTGGCAGACATGCGTCATCGAGCAAAACACTGGATAAGTGGTAGTGGTTGGCTTGTGCGACTTGTTCGCCCAAGCAGTCGAAGACCAAATAGCCCAGCAACTCTTTTACCCGACCGAGAAACATATTGGTTGCCCGACAGTCGTATGGCTCAAGATATTGTTAAGACAAAATTAGTAATGGTTCTCGGAAGATGCGCTCAAGCACCAAAAGACACTCCTGTCATATTAGTACCGAAAGACTATAACGACAGATGGCCTGTGAGCGGATTAGGTGAAGAAGAATGACCGTCACGACAGACAGTATTCGAGATTTGTTAAACCGCCCACGAGGTCTTAACGAAGGAACAATCACCGAATACATCAGTATGCGTACTGAACAAGTCAACAAATCGGCAAGGAACAATGCGTTTCTTGCAACGGATTCTGCCAATGTGGTCACGACTTCACAAAAAGAATCAGCCATTAAAGCACTTGTGTGTGCAGATTGCCTACAAGTTATGATTGATACCCTACCTTCCTATGTCAACGAGAGCGAGAGAAAAGAACAGGATATTCGTTTGACGGCCCAACTAAGAGGGTTTATGAAAAGAGGTCAAGATTTGCTCGCTCTTGTTTCGGAAAAAGGTGGAACGGCTGTTAAGATAGCCTCTACCAAAACCAAACAAAAGTGAGTATTATGGCAACAATAACATGGATAGGTGGAACTTCCACTGATTCGGGAACAGCGGCTAATTGGTCGCCAGCCTCTATCCCTACTGTTGGAGATGTCGCTCTTTTTAATAATTCAAGTCTTGTAGATTGTGCTTGGACATTAACATCCAGTGGTTCTTTAACTCTCGATGAAATTATCATAGAGGATTCTTTTCAGTATCAAGTTATTCTTAACGCATCACCGGTTATCAAAGGTATGTATCTTGGAGGAATCCTAAATGCTGGTTCAGCAGGTGCTATCACCTTTAAGCATGGGTCTGCACCGAACTACTTTGGGTCATACAAAACATATAACGAACGCTTTGTTTTGCTTGGCAACAATGCTTCTTATGTAGGAAATGTAATTTTTTCTTTTCAAGGTTTAACAACTCCCGTCACAAAATTTGATGATGGGTCACACCCTATTCTTAGGTTAAATACTGGAAAATTTGCACCGGACTATGTTGTGCCGACTGGAACTTCCGGTAAAGCATCATTTGCTGGTTTATCGGCTCTTACCGGTTCATCTTTTGAACCGGAAGGTGCGTTTGTGGACAATGACCGGTTAAAGGTATTTGATTTTACGATATTTGACGCTACATCAGTAGATACTGTGAACTTTGGACTTGCAACAGTCGAGTTCACTGCGTCAAGTAGTGGAGTAGTGTTGCCTACCCATAACGCAACAGGTTATTCTTCTACATTCCAAGCCTACTATCGAAAAATTGTTCTTAAAGCAGATACTCATGGTGATAAAATTCTACTTGCTGATAACACCTTTATTTCTGTCGAAGAATTTGAAATTGATGATGGGTGTATGCTTGTAGGGCCGAAAAATTTGGATTCTCAAGGCTCCGACATACGAAGCATTGTTTCTCCTAAAATAAGAGGGTCTTGGTCGTACAGTCAAATTAGTCCGGGTATTTATCGAAGCCCTCGACATGCTTCCGGACCAATTGACCTTATCAACGGAAATGTTCATATTACGGGAAAATTAAATGTTGATGGTTTGATTGACCCAACAGGTTTAGAATTAGACCCCGTTAGTTCAAATCCGGGTGGCGTGGCCGCTAACACGCTTTGGCTTAACAGTGCGGATAGCAACAAATTGTATCACGGCTCAACTGAAGTAGGTACAGGCACAGGCGCACAAGGTCCAGCCGGACCACAGGGTCCAGCAGGTAACGACGGGGCTGACGGAGCCGATGGTGCTACCGGAGCGACTGGCGCAACCGGACCTGCGGGTTCAACAGGTCCAGCCGGTCCACAAGGTCAAACAGGTGCTACCGGAGCGGCGGGTTCTAATGGCTCGGACGGTAGCGACGGTTCGGACGGGAATGATGGGGCGCAAGGTCCACAGGGACCACAAGGACCGGCAGGTGCTACCGGTCCAGCAGGTTCACAAGGCCCACAGGGACCAGCAGGGGCAACAGGAGCGGCAGGGGCAGACGGGGCTGATGGAGCAGATGGTTCAAATGGAGCGCAAGGACCGGCAGGTCCAGCAGGTTCTACTGGACCAACAGGAAACACAGGACCAGCCGGTTCTACGGGACCAGCAGGTGCTACCGGTGCGGCGGGTGCTGACGGTCTTGATGGCTACGAAAGTGCCAACCAACAAACGAACCTCTCCACTGGATGGTGGACTTTTGCTCTTGTCAAAGGGCGTAACTTGAACAAGGCTCAACGAGCAATGGGCCAATTCTATGTCGCTGATACATCGTCAGGCCGACATCGTGCTTGTCGTATTGAAGTCGGCCATCACTACGGTCGTGATGGTGGAAATCAAATCAACCTGTTCTCAATATCGGGATATGGATATGGTGTTCCGTTCACCAAGTTTAGGCTCGTAGAAGGCAACACCTACGACGGTGCGGCACTTCAAATCTACATCAGCAACTCAACAAACAGAATCAACGCCCACATGTTGTTCAACCTCCAAACGGGCGACGGGTGGACTCTACTCAATCAGTGGCTTCCTAATGCCGATATAGGGGCGCACGATGCGTACTTGGGCTATACGGCGGGTGGGTACAATAATTGGGCCGTGTCTATGGTGGCTATTGAAGAACTTAACTTGGAGGATTTGGTTAGAGCAGTGGGCGGCGGAGGAATGGCGACCACTGGTTCGTTCGTAGTCCAAAAGGACTTCAAGGCGAGTGGTGGGGTTATTCAAACCGATAACGCAAACAGCCTCGGATTCTTCGGAGCGCAAACCACTCAATTGCCTCGACCACCTCAATACCCAACCGCACCTCAATTGACTGGTAATTTGACGAACGATGTTCAAACCTTGAGCATGGCCTACGATGAATTGGTAGACATACTGCGAGCCTACGGCTTAGTTCAATAAGGAATGATTAAAATGACGAGATGTGTATATTTAGACGGATGGTTCGACGCCAAATCGAAAGAACTTGATGCAGAAGAAAAGAAAAGAAAGAAAGA
>Ga0181390_1000692_pt1 | contig 15391 bp, 17 predicted proteins | sample 13SPOviralmetaG_FD_130085 | JGI IMG/M metagenome (GOLD analysis project Ga0181390, IMG submission 130085) | Marine viral communities from the oligotrophic San Pedro Time Series (SPOT) site, San Pedro Channel, CA, USA - 13 SPOT_SRF_2010-07-21 | ecosystem: Environmental > Aquatic > Marine > Strait...
AAGAAATGGGAATCCATGTAAATGATCTTATGAAAAGTCTTTTAAAAGACAAATCCGAAGAAGAAATAATGCAAATGGGTTATCAAGACCTAGCAGCTTTAGCAGGTGTAGAAGATTTAAGTGAATTTGAAACACCTAGATCATTTGACCCTGACACTATTAGATTAGTTAGAGATATGTTAGAGGATGCTGATATATACCATAATGATCTTGTTGGGGGATACGATGAAGTTTCTTCATATTTAGACAAAAGAACAGGTGGAACAATTATTAAATTTCCCCATTTTAATGGTCCTCAAGGTAGAGGAGCAATGTTTGGGAAAGAAACGGTAGACCAAATTGATGCTTCAAAAGCAAAAGCAAAAGCAGCAGCACTTAAAACACATTCTAAATTTAAAACATACATAGAAGATTACGAAATATCAGACAAATCTCCAGCAGGAGTTTATGGCAATATTTACTTGTGGGTAATGTTTAATGATTTAGCAAAAGATTTTTCTGCACCAAAAGGAGGAACACAATCATCTCAATTTGAAGAAATAGAAGAAGCACCTATGTTCAGAACAGGTATTAAACAAGATATGGCCCCAAAAGAAATGGCAGGAAGAATTAAAAGTGTATTTGATAAAATAAATGGAGCTCAAGATCCAGTACAAACACCTGAATGGCACAAAAATAGATTTAAAAATAAATATGGGATTTCATTCCCTGAAACCTTAAAAGGTATAAATAAAGATCAAGCATTAGCAATGAATAAATACGCAAACGACATGAAAATAAGAGAAGCAGATTTAAAAAACCCTAAAAAGGCTGACTTAAATAAAGATGGCAAATTATCTAGTTATGAAAAAACTAGAGGATCTGCTATAGAAAAAAATATGAAAGAAGATATTAGTGATGATATCTCAAAAGCTGAGGACGAAGTAGCAACAGCTACACAAGCAAAAGCTGATGCTGAATCAAAAGTAGCAGATGCAAGAAAGAAAAAAGCAGACGCTGAAAAAGGAGCCTTAGAAGAAATGGATGATGAAGGTAGAATGGCAAAATCACAAATGTATAAAATGAAAACATATGTAGATAAATTATCTATGATGTTAGATGATGGAGCACAATTACCAGCCTGGGTACAAGCTAAACTAACTAAAGCATCTAGTATGATGTCTGCAGTATTCCATTATTTAGATTATGAAGCAGTAAGAGGTCAAGATAGTTTAATGGAACATGTAGACAAATATAAAAAAAGAGCTATACTTATGGAAGGTGCTATGAAAAAATTCTTTGAAATGTTCGACGAAGGAATGACAGATGAAGAAGTTATTATGGATTATGCTCAAAAAGGAACACAAGTTCCAGAAACATTTGTTAGTAAAGCAAGAAAACAATATGAAGGTTTAAAAAAGATGAAATTAGAATTAGAAATGAGTGAAAAAGAATATAAAAATTCAGCAACTCAAATGGTTAATAATCCTAATTCTGCTGAAGAAGGAATGGAAATGGAAGAAAAACAATTATCATCTGGTTTAACTAATGAAGAACTTGATCCAGTAGGAAAAGAAGATGATGATGTTAATAATGATGGTAAAGTAGATAAAACAGACAAATATCTTAAAAATAAAAGGGCAAAAACATCAAAAGCAATTAATAAACAAAAGAAAAAATAAAAATTATGTCAGATTACAATGTAGGAGCAATATTAATGACAGGTAGTAAACACACAGATTCAAGTGGTAGATACTCTGGAAGTTTTTCAAAAATACTTGTCCTAAATTTATCAGGATCTAGTATTGATAGCAACCAACAAGCTATATTTGAAAGAATAGAATTTGGTTTACATGCCGTAGGAGGAACATCTACTATTTATAATGTAGTAGGATCAACAACAAGTCCTATAGCTATAAATGCAGGAACTTATTTAGAAGGACCTATTGCTCAATTAAAACTAGCTTCAGGAAGTTGTCTAGCTTATAAAAACCAATAATGAAACAGCTTAGAGAACAAATAAAAAAAGAGATTAAAAAATTATCTGAGGAATTAGGTATGAGAAAATATCCTCTACCTGCTGAAATTAGAAGATCTTTAGAAAGAGATCTTAAAATGAGACCTCTTATAAGATATGTTGCAAATGTAAAAGCAGCAAATACAATCCCTCCATCATATATGGTATTTTTACATAATGGACAATCTTTCGCTTTATACATTGAACAAACATCCATTGTAGCTAAAATAGGATCTAAATCTTACTATTTAATGAATGGAGATGAAACATCAGAAGCAATAAAAGAATTAAATAGATTATTAACCCAACCTATCCCTAGTAGTGGAGAGGAAGACAGTGGTGAAACAACAGGAGATACAGGAGGAGCAGCAGACACAGGAGGAGGAGCTGATACTGAAATGGAACCTGAAGAACCAGCAGACGAAGAACCAACAGCATAATGGATTATAAAGAGGCATTTAAAGCACTGTATGAGGACGCTAAAGAAAAATATGATATTCAACAAGCGCCTAAACTTATCTTACGTAAAGACAAAGAAAATGCACAAATGACTTTTGGTAGAACTGCTTACTATCAACCAGAAACACAAACAATTGTAGTTTACACAACAAATAGACATCCAAAAGATGTATTAAGATCATATTGCCATGAAATGATACATCATGTTCAAAATGAAAGAGGTGATTTAAAAATGAGTGATTCTACTAGCCCCACATATGCTCAAGATGATGCCCATTTAAGAAAAATGGAAATGGAAGCATATTTAAAGGGAAATTTATTATTAAGAGATTTTGAAGACAATTTCAAATATCAATAAAAACAAAACGTTATGAGTATATTAACAAAATTATTTTCAGGTGGGGCAGCAGACCTAGTAAAAGGTGTAGGTGGAGTTATAGATAACTTACATACATCTAAAGAAGAAAAATTAGCTGCAGAACAAAAAATCAAAGAATTAGTATCAGATTATGAAACTAAAATGGAAGCTAACATCACAGATCGTTGGAAAGCTGACATGAATAGTGATTCATGGTTAAGTAAAAATGTAAGACCTATGATATTAATATTTTTAGTAGTTTCTACAGTTTTAATGATATTTATTGATGCAGGAACAATTCAATTTACAGTTGAACAAAAATGGACAGACTTGTTACAACTAGTATTAATTACAGTGATTGGTGCCTATTTTGGTGGTCGATCATTTGAAAAAAGTAAAAAATAAAATGGCAAAATTTAATTACAAAAAATGGGTAACTGAAAATAAGTATGGTAAGTTATCAGAAATGAAATATGATGATCCTTTTGATCAAGAAGAAGAGGATCCTAAAAATCCTATGGGTCTTCCTGAAGTAGAAAAAGATTCAAAAGCAGTAGATGTAACCTCATATGATGATGATCCAGATTCTGATCTTGCATATGCACAAAGACATGGAATGACTAATACAATGGAAGTAGAAAAAGACCCAGACGCTCAAGCAGCAGCTCCTAAAAAAGGAGGAGAAGGTGAAGGTGAAAAAGAAAAAAAACCACCATTAGATCCTACATCAATTGTAGGTTCAACAAGTTTTGGGGATTTATCAGGTATAGAAGATGCTAAAAATGTTCTTCAACAAATTTTAACTAAAGACCCAAATCAACCTATTTTTAAAGCAATGGAGTTCACCCCAAAAGACAAAGAAAGTGGCAAACCATTACCAACAGTTAAACCAGATCCAGAAAAAATAGCAGCTTGGGTTAAATCAAAAGGAGTAGACACTTTAGCTAACAGAATGATGACAATAGCAGGTGCTCTTCCATCTACAGGTTTAGAGAAAAAAGACATGCCTTTTTTACCAGGACCTGATGATGCTGTAGGAGATCCAGCAGACGTAGGTGATGCTTTATCACCAGGAGGAAAATATAATGTAGATTTTAAACAAGAAGCAATAGATCCTCCAGCTACTAATAAACTAAAAGGTCCAGATGATCCAGCAGCTCAAGCTTATATGAAAAGTGGAGAAAAAGACGGAAATGCAAATGATGATAAAGCAGGATTTGAATTAAAACCATCCATTCCAGCATCTGAGGCAGAACCAACACAAGTTAATATAAAATTAGCAAAATCATTAGCTATGGGTTCTGACCCATCATTATCTAAAGGTGGAGATTTAGGAGCTTATTTTTCAACAGAAGGCGAAATATTAGATGGTCATCACAGATGGGCAGCTACTATGTTAAATGATCCAGGAGCTAATATAGGTGGATTCGCAGCAATTGATTTAAAAGCAATGGGTGGTAGAACAAAAGCTTTAAAACACCTTACAGCAATTGGAAATGCTTTAGGAAATCAAGCAAAAACAAACGAATCAATAGATCCAAGAGCTTCATTATATGAACAACTAGAAAATCACATTAATAAAAATCTTAATGAAATGGACAATTATTATGTAGACTATTATGTAGTGTATGATAAAAAGACAGATGAAGAAATTGAAAGATTCCAAAAACCCCCAAATAATATGGGGCTAGAAAAAGCAGAAAGATATATTCAAAGAATGGAAAGTGATCCATATTGGGATGTTGAAGTTGGACAATACGGAATACGCTTAGATACAGAATCTCATAGTATGGAAGAATAAGTAAAAACATCTAGTCCGATTCATAGCCGGACGATTTTAAAAAACAAGTAAGGATCTGTGGCCCAATCATTTGGATTGGGCCACTTTTTTTTGTATATTAACCAATAAATAAAAAAGAAATATGACTAAAGTAGTAATTGTAGGAGCAGGTGTTGCAGGAGTAAATGCCGCTACAAAATTAGTAGATAATGGGTTTAATGGAAAAATTACCATTATTGATATGGGTTTAGATCCATATAGAAGACCAGCAGCAGACGTAATGAGAGGTTTTTTAGGAGCAGGTGGTTGGTCTGATGGTAAATTAACTTACCACACATCAATAGGAGGACAATTGTCTAAATACACAGGTGAAGAAAAAGCAATGGAATTATTTGATCAAGTAATTGATAACTTTAAACGTTTTCATCCTAACCCATCTGAGGTACAATGTTCAAATCCAGTCGCAGAACCTGATTTTATTAAACCACATTTTGGTTTAAGGTTATTCCCCGTATGGCATGTTGGTACAGATTATTTACATGAAATAGGTAAAAATTGGTATGATTATTTAGTAGAAAAAGGTGTAGAATTTCTTTGGGAAACTAAAGTCACAGACATTAATTTTGACAGTAATATAGTAATATATGATGATGGTTGGGAAGATTATGATCAACTTATTTTTGGTGTAGGTAAATCAGGAATTGACTTTGGTAAACAATTAGCTGAAGAATATGAATTACCTACAGAACCTAAATCAGTACAAATTGGTGTGCGTTTTGAAGCACCACAAAAACATTTTCAAAAATTAATTGACATTAGTTATGATTTTAAATTATATCAAAAATTTGAAGAAAAAGGTGTATCATTAAGATCATTTTGTACAAATAATAATGCTGCTTACGTTGCGGCTGAACACACTTATGGTGATGTTAGTTACAATGGACATGCTAAGAAAGATGAGGCATATAGAAATGATATGACTAATTTTGGTATATTAATGGAAATTAGAAACATTGATAAACCTTTTGATTGGTCAAGAGCAGCAGTAGAAAAATTACAACATAAAGGTGTAGGTTTATTTTATTCACCATCACATAGAGTTCCATCTAAAACATCAGAAGGTGATTATGTGGAAACTCATGTTGTAAATAGTATGGACATTTTATATGATGCAATTGGAGAATATGCACTTCATATTGAAGATTTTATTATGGATTTAGAAAAAGTATTCCCAACATTAGGAAATGATTGGGGTATTTATATGCCAGAAGTAAAATATTTATCACCAGAACCTTTAGTTAATTATAATGATTTAAGTTTAACTAGGTTTCCTAATGTTCATTTTGTAGGTGATGCATTGTCAGCAAGAGGTATAACAGTTTCAGGAGCTCAAGGTACTTATGTTGCAGAAGCATTATTAAAAATAAAAGAAGAATATCCTGATTTTCACGAAAATATAAGTTATTAAATATGGCAAATAAAGCAACAGAAGAAGAATTACATAATATTAGAAAATGGATTAATCCTAAAGCAAAAGTAAGAAGGTGTTTTAAAATTGAAGAAGACGGATCAAAAACACAAGTACGTGTTTTACAAGTAGGAAATAGATCAGTATTCCATAATGAAGATGGTCCTGCTTTGATTAATAAAGAACAAAAAATAAAAGAATATTATTTAAATGGTATTGAATATGATTTTGATACTTGGAACGAAATAATGAAAGGAAAAGAAGGTTTACCATGGTATAAAACAGCTGCAGGAAAGGGCACATCAAGACATTAATATATGAAAATAGGATTTTGTGGAACAATGAGTGTAGGTAAAACTACACTAGTAAATGCATTAAAAGAATTACCTGAATTTAAAAATTATCATTTCAGAACAGAACGTTCAAAACATTTAATGAATTTAGGTATACCTTTAAATACAGATAGTACATTAAAAGGACAATTAGTTTTTGCTTCTGAAAGAGCAGCTGAATTAATGCAAGAAAAAATTATAACAGATAGAACAGTAATTGATGTTATGGCATTTTGTGATTTGTCTAAATCGATGGATAGTGCACATAAACATTATTTAAATGCAACTTTATCTTATTTAATAAAAGAATATGATGTTTTATTTTATGTGAGTCCTGAAGGAGTTGAAATAGAAGATAATGGAGTTAGAGAAACAAACGCAGAATATAGAGATGCAATTGATAAAAAAATTAAATCAATTGTAGGAATGCATAGAAGAAATGCTATTACAATTAATGGTACTGTAGAAGAACGTATAGAGCAAGTTAAAAACACAATAGCCCAATATGTATAACATATAATATGGCCCAACCAAATATAAAACAAATCATAAAGCAGGAGTACATTAAATGTGCTAAGGATCCTGTATACTTTATGAAAAAATACTGTTGGATTCAACACCCAACAAGAGGTCGTGTACAATTTAATTTATACCCATTTCAAGAAGGTACATTAAATTTATTACAAAAAAATGATAGAAATATTATTCTTAAATCTAGACAATTAGGTATTTCAACTTTATCCGCAGGTATTTCTTTATGGATGATGGTATTCCAAAAAGATAAATCAATATTAGTTGTTGCAACCAAGCAAGATACAGCTAAAAACTTAGTAACAAAGGTAAAATTTATGTATGACAATTTACCATCTTGGTTACAAATTGGATTTACAGAAAATAATAAATTAGCATTACGGCTTAAAAATGGTTCTCAAGTAAAAGCAGTGTCAGCAGCAAGTGATGCTGGTAGATCAGAAGCAATTTCTTTACTGATTATTGATGAGGCTGCCTTTATTGAAGAAAATCGAATTGAAGAAATTTGGGGTTCATCACAACAAACATTATCAACGGGGGGTAGAGCAATTGTATTGTCTACACCAAACGGAACAGGTAACTTTTTTCATAGAATGTGGACCAAAGCAGAAGATGGATCTAATGGATTTATCCCAATTAGATTACCTTGGACAGTACACCCAGAAAGAAACCAAGAATGGAGAGACAAACAAGATGATGAATTAGGTTTAAGAATGGCAGCACAGGAATGTGATTGTGATTTTACAACTTCTGGTAATACTGTTTTTGAAACAGAAATATTAAAATTTATTGAGTCTACAAACATATGTGATCCCATAGAAAGAAGAGGTATAGAAGGAAATTTACATATTTGGGAATATCCAGATTACACAAGAAACTATATAATAACAGCCGATGTAGCTAGAGGAGATAGTAAAGATTATTCTGCATTTCATATTATTGATATTGAAGAAGCTAAACAAATTGGTGAATTTAAAGGTCAAATTGGCACAAAAGAATTTGGACATATGTTAGTGGCAATTGCAACTGAATTTAATAATGCTTTACTTGTAGTTGAAAATGCTAACATAGGTTGGAATACAATTCAAGTAGTAATAGATAAAGGTTACCAAAATTTATATTATTCACCTAAAGGAGATGCAGCAACAAATGCAGAAGCATTTTTAGCAAAAGGATATGATGTAGCAGACACAACAAAAATGGTTCCTGGTTTTACAATGTCAATGAAAACAAGACCTTTAACAATAGGAAAATTAGATGCTTATTTAAGAGATAAAGCAATTACCATTCAGGGAAAAAGAACATTAGAAGAAATGAGAACTTTTATTTGGAAAAATGGAAGAGCAGAAGCACAAACAGGATATAATGATGATTTAGTAATGTCTTTAGCAACAGCTTGTTATGTTAGAGACACAGCACTTAAATTTGCACAACAAGGAATTGACATAACAAGAGCAGCATTAAAAAATTGGACAAAAAGTGCTCCAGGTATTTATACGGGAGGAGTAAATAAAAAAGAAGCAGGATGGTCTCAAGACATGGGGGAACATGGACAACAAGATCTTACTTGGCTTCTTTAATATGTATTAAAAAACAATATAAATGGCAGACACTAGTTTATTCACCAGATTAAGAAGATTATTTTCAAATGACGTTATTATTCGTAATGTTGGAGGAAAACAATTAAAAATAATGGATACAGGTAGGATCCAAAAATATGGAAACCTAGCTACAAATTCACTTTATGATAGATTCACACGTTTACATAAACCTATGGGGTCATCACTACAGTATAACCCAACACTTAATTATCAGTCAATGCGACTTCAGCTTTATAGTGATTATGAAGCTATGGATCATGATCCAATTATTGCAGCTGCTCTTGATATTATGTCTGATGAGACTACTAATAGAAATGAATATGGAGATATTTTAAATATTAATTCTTCAGATGAAAATGTAAGAAAAGTACTACATAATTTATTTTATGATGTTTTAAATATAGAATTTAATTTATCCACATGGATTAGAAATATGTGTAAGTATGGAGATTTTTATTTAAAAATGGAAGTCTCAGAAAAATTTGGTGTTTATAATGTTATACCTTTATCTGTTTATGAAGTAGTAAGAGAAGAAGGAACAGATCCTGATAACCCATCTTATACTCGTTTTACAATGGACCCAAATGGTTTAGCTTCAGGTGCAACAAATACAATTAGAAGAGATCAATTTACACTAGAAAATTATGAAGTCGCTCACTTTAGATTACTTACAGATTCTAATTATCTTCCTTATGGTAGATCTTATTTAGAACCATCTAGAAAAGTATTTAAACAATTAATGTTAATGGAGGATGCTATGTTAATTCATAGAATAATGAGAGCACCAGAAAAAAGAGTATTTTATGTAAATGTAGGAGCTATTCCACCTGATCAGGTAGAACAATTTATGGCTGAGACAGTCAATAAAATGAAAAAAACACCTTATATAGATCAAAATACAGGTGATTATAATTTAAAATACAACATGCAAAACATTACTGAAGACTTTTATGTACCAGTAAGAGGTAATGATTCAGCTACTAAAATAGACACCACTAAAGGTTTAGATTACACTTCAACAGAAGATATTGAGTATTTAAAACATAAAATGATGGCTGCTCTTAAAATACCTAAACCATTTTTAGGATATGAAGAAGGAGTAGAAGGAAAGTCAACATTAGCAGGTATGGATGTTAGATTTGCTAGAACAGTTGAACGTGTTCAAAGAATTGTAGAATCAGAATTAACTAAAATAGCACTAGTACACCTATATTCACAAGGATTTACAGATGAACAATTAGTTGATTTTAAAATAGAATTAACTACACCTTCTATTATATATGAACAAGAAAAAGTTGAATTATATACTGCTAAAACAACAGTAGCGGGTGACATGATAGATAAAAAATTATTTAGTAAAGATTGGGTATATGAAAATGTGTTTGGATTATCTCCAGATCAATATAATGAACAAAAGGATTCTATGGTTGATGATGCTTTAGAATCATTTAGATTATCACAACTTGAAAATGAAGGAAATGACCCAACAGAATCAGGTATGTCATATGGTACACCTCACGATTTAGCTTCATTATATGGTAATAAGAGAGATAAAGCAGTAGGTCCTGCCCAGGTACCAACAGGATATGATGAAAAGGAACCAGGACGCCCAGTTGAAAAACCCCAAAATTATGGTTCGGATCAAGGTAATTTTAGTAGAGATCCATTAGGTAAAAAAGGACTATCAGCTTCTCAGCCCTCAAAACCAACAGAACCTTCAAGAATTCCTACTTTTGAAGCTCAAAGTATTAAAAAAACTCTTCAAAAAGCATTAAATAAGAAAAAAATTCTTAAAGAAGAAAATAATAATGGAATGTTATCTGAAAAAAATATTAAGCCTCAGGAATAGGTTTATATTTATATACGATAAATTCGAATTTATATAACATGAAAGTAAAACATTCTAAGTACAAGAATACTGGAATATTATTTGAACTCCTCACTAGGCAGTTGACTTCCGACACTATTACAGGAAATCAGTCAAAATCTTTGTCTTTTTTAAAAAAACATTTTAATAAAAAAACAGAACTTTTAAAAGAATACAAAATATATCATACATTAGCTACACAAAAGTATAATAAAGATAGCCAAGCTACAATGTTAATTGACACATTATTGGAAGCACATAGGAAACTAAATAAAAGTCAGTTAAGAAGAGAAAAATATAATTTAATTAAAGAAATTAAAGATACATATAATGTAAATGATTTTTTTAAAGCAAAAATAACAGATTACAAAGTAATGGCATCTATTTTTAATTTACTTGAAAATAAAAATGCTACAGCTTTATCAATAGTTAATTCTAAAGTAACACTTTTAGAACATATTGTAGAAAATAAACCAAAATCTTCTAAAAAAGATGTTGTTTTAGAAAATTATAATAAACAAGATAAAGACACTAGATTACTGACATACAAAGTTTTACTTGAAAAATTTAATGACAAATATAGTGGGTTACAAGATAACCAAAAAACATTATTAAAAGAATATGTTAACAGCGTTACTAATAGTCCTTCTCTTAAGTCTTATATCAACCAAGAAATCAAAGAAGTTAAAAAAACGATTACAGGATATTCTAAAAAAGTTGAAGATAAAGCAGTAGCGATAAAATTAACTGAAACAAAAGGAATGATTAAACCATTATGTAAAAAAACATCTGTAAATGATGACAATGTTATTAACTTACTTAACTATTATGAATTAGTAAACGAGTTAAAAACAATACATGGTTAGTCTTACTGACATATATAATATAAAAGAATCTACTTTTAGTGAATTAAAAAAAGATAGAGATCCTGCTAGGGGAAATAAAGGTAAAACAGATACAAAAGATTTTTATTTTATAGATGAACCTGCAGATCCAGAAACAGGACAAATAAAATCAAAAGTAGTATATAAACGTTCTTTTAAAAAAATGGTAGCAGATTTAGAAGCAGAAGCAATAGATTTAAATAAACTATCAGAAGATAACCCAGATGATATGGTATTATATAAAATGTCTGAAGATTTAAAAGAATTATTTAATAAATTTAGAACACACGTAAGAAAAAATTATAAAGATGAGTAAAAGATTTGACATACACGAATGGCAAGCTAAACAAAAACTTCTAAAGGAAAACGAACCTGCATTTTTTGCTAACCAAAAATATTATGATTTATTAAATGATTTAAGAGATGAAGGTCATTTACATAGATATGGTGTTACTCAATTACAAATGCAATTTGGTTTAAGTGAGGAAGAAGCACAAGAAATATACAATCAATATAAAGAAGACCTCGAAGCAGAACAACCAGATGCAGCTGATTTTTATTTAAAAAATCTAAATGAAAGTTTAAACCCAGAAGTATCTAAAAAGGTAGATAGTTTTATTAAAGCAATGGCTAAAAGATATGATTACTCAGAACAAGATGCTGTATTTGCTATTATGGCTGCTTTAAAACAAAGAAACATGGATGAAGCAAGCATGACAGGTACAGGAACTTCTATATCAACAGGTGCAAGTGCAGCTTATGCTACACCTAAAGCATTTGGTGATGATAAAAGAAAAAAAAGAAAAGCCTACATGGGCTATAAAGAAATATAATTATGCTTTTAACAGAATATAGACCATTTAACGTAGACAAACAATTAGTTGAAGCTTCAATTAAAGCTAATAAACCATTAATTGTTACAGGTGTTTTACAAAGAGCAAATGCTAAAAATCAAAACGAAAGAGTTTATCCAAAAGATATTTTAGCTAGAGAAATGAGATCTTATATGGAAGGTCCAGTTAGAGAAAAAAGAGCATTAGGCGAATTAGATCATCCAGAAAGTTCAGTAATTAACTTACAAAACGTGTCTCACAACGTAGTAAAATGTTGGTGGGAAGGAGATGATGTAATGGGAGATGTTGAAATATTACCTACACCCGCAGGAAATATATTAAAAGCATTATTTGGTTCAGGCATTACTATTGGTATTTCATCTCGTGGAATGGGTTCAGTGTCAGATAACTTGTCAGAGGGCACAGTTGAAGTACAAGACGATTATGATTTATTATGTTTTGATTTTGTTTCTACACCATCAACACACGGTGCATTTTTATCTCCAAAAGGGTTAAATGAAGGCAAAATTCAAATCCCAGAATATAAATATACAAACGTAAATAACATAATTCGCGATATTATATGCGATAACACGGGAATGTGTAAATGTTAGTCGTGAACAATTAAATGTTCATTTCCTAAAAATTTCCACGAAAAAACGTGGGTTCTTCAAATTCCAATTATATGTATGCGTAACAATAAAGGTTACAAAACAATTAACTCCTATGAGAGACTAAACAACATAAAGTACTAAATGTACTTCACAGCACAAGAACAGTAGTCAGCTGTTCCTGTTTTCAATTAACTAAATATTAACTAAAACAAAAATTATGAGAAATTTAATTATGACACTAGCTGTAGCACTATTCACAACGTTTGCTGCATCAGCTCAATTTATGGTAGTAACTACTGTAAACACTCCTGACAGCGATTTAAACGAAGAATGGGGTACAACAAATTTTACTGACAATATGGGTATCGGGTACATGGTAAACGATAAATACGTTGTTGGTTTAGTAAAAGCAGGCGAAGATGCTGAAGGTGAAACTTCATATGACCTATGGGGTAGATATCTTTGGAATGAAAACCTGTATGTTTCTGTTCAAGCTCCAACAGAAGAGATGATGGACAACTTAACAGTTGGTCTTGGTTACTCTTACGATGTTTGGAAAGGACTTTATGTTGAACCTAACTACAGTATGGGTTTAAATGAAGATGAAAATGGTGAAAGAGAAGGTTCTTTCAACTTAGGTTTGTCTTACAAATTTTAAACTAGTATTAATTAAAAAAGACCTCGTAAAACAGGCAAATTAACATGGAAAAAGTATTTTCAACAGTAACAGGATTTTTAGGTGGTTTAGGGGCATTATTTATGGCTTTAATCCCAGTATCAATCCTTTGGTTCGTTTTAACAGGCGGATCTGTATTTGGAATGGATGTAATCGCTAACCTAACTGCATTAGTAAATGGGTTTGGTAACGGTGGTTTTGTAGGATTAGTAGTTTTAATCCTTGTAGCATCATTTTTTACAGGTAAAAAGTAATAGTTTTTATAACATATCTTTTTAAGAGAGGCGCTTCGGCGCCTCTTTTGTTTTCTATTTTTTTATTATATGTATGTTCAAACATACGCGCTTCCTAATAAGCCGTCCCTGATTATTTATAACCCTATTAAGGTTCCTAATAACCTTATTTCCCGTACAACACATTAACGAGACTCGAAAGAGAAAAAACCAAAAGAAAATGGCAAAAGACATTTTAAAAGAGGCTATCGCTGACGCTAAGGCAGTTCGTGAAGTTGCTCTTGCAAATGCAAAGGCCGCATTAGAAGAAGCTTTTACACCACGACTTCAATCTATGTTATCAGCTAAATTATCTGAAGAATTAAACGAAGAAGAAGATTTAGACGAAACTTACATGGAAGATGAAAAAGAAGACGTAAAAGAAATGTATGATGAAGACGAAAAAATGGATGAAGCATACATGGAAGATGAAAAAGAAGATTTAGATGAGGAAATTGATTTGGAAGAAATACTTAGTGAATTAGAATTAGAAGAAGGTGATGACTCAAAAGAAGCAGTCGATGAGGCTAAAGATGAAGATTTAGACGAAGCTAAAAAAGATGACGACAAAGATGACGTTAAAGAAGCTAAGGATGAAGATTTAGATGAAGCTAAAAAAGACGAAGAAGAAAAACTAGACGAAATGGGACGTCCAGTGTACAAAGCTGAAGATGCAAATTATGCAGGCTACACAGCAGATAGAGTACACGAAGACAAAGAATTTAATTTAGATGCTCTTCTTGAGGAAATTAACAATTTAGACGAAACAGAAGACGACGTTAACGAACAAACAGATTCAGAAATGGATGACATGTACAGAGGTTCTTCACTTCACAAAAACAAGAACAGAAAACCATATTCGAATGCTCCTAGCAACAGAGAAGAAGGTCAAACTAATGAAATTGTTGGTGTAGCAGCAGGTATTGCAGGTATAGTTGCAGCAGCAGGTGGTTTAACTGCCTTAGAAACAGCAGCAGAAGATCCAGCATTTAAAGCTAAATATCCAAAAGTAGCTAAAGCATTAGAAATGATGCAAGGTATGGGTAAAGCAGCAGCTGACACTAAGAGAATGGAAGAAACAGCTAAAGACAAAGAGCTTGAGGAAACTAAAGCCGCTCTTAAAGCAGTTCAGTCTGAACTTAACGAAGTTAATTTGTTAAACTCTAAATTATTGTATGTTAACAGAATCTTTAAAGCAAACACATTAAATGAAGCACAAAAACTACGTGTAGTTGAAACTTTAGACAATGCGTCAAACGTTAAAGAAGCTAAGTTAATTTACGAAACAATTAAGGATACGTTTACTGTTGTTAAAACAACAAAAACAACTCCTAAAAGATCAATCAAAGAAGGTTTAGGAATGGCTTCTAAAGCTGCAGGAACATCTACAGCTCCAAAGAAACCAGTTCTTAACGAATCAAATGATATGGTGACTAGAATGCAAAAACTAGCAAACATTAAAATTAATCAATAACAAAACATTTTAAAAAACAAAAAAAATGAACGTAAACAATTTATTAAGCGGTGCAAGCCCTTATCAAGTACTTCAAGAGCAAGCTGGAAAGCTAGCTGGAAAGTGGGATAAGTCGGGCTTATTAGAAGGTATTGAATCTTCTACCGAAAAAAACAACATGTCAATGTTGTTAGAAAACCAAGCTAAACAGCTTGTAAACGAAGCAAACTCTACTGGAACAGGTAATTCATTCAATTCTGCAGGAAA
>Ga0181390_1000697_pt1 | contig 15330 bp, 16 predicted proteins | sample 13SPOviralmetaG_FD_130085 | JGI IMG/M metagenome (GOLD analysis project Ga0181390, IMG submission 130085) | Marine viral communities from the oligotrophic San Pedro Time Series (SPOT) site, San Pedro Channel, CA, USA - 13 SPOT_SRF_2010-07-21 | ecosystem: Environmental > Aquatic > Marine > Strait...
AACCATTTGTGTCCTGCACAAAATGCTAAGGCTGTGGAACATTTTGCTAAAACAATGAAGATCAAGGGTCTCGGCCCTGCGTCTATTCAGAAGTTAGGCTGGACTTGCCCGTCCGAAATTTACAACGCTTCTAGCGAAAGTATCTTAGCATCGTTGGGCTCCGAGAAAGTGGCATCTAAGCTTGAGGCGGAAATCGTTAACTCGTTTAACGCTCCCCTCGAGCTTCTTTTACCCGCCTTTGGCATTCCTTTAATCGGAAAAACGGCAACACTGAAGCTGTCTGAGACTATAAATCATATTTCTCATATTAATGCAGACACTTGTGAACGTGCCGGATTAGGACCAAAAGCAACACAAAACTTACTAGACTGGATGGAGAGTGACTTACCTTACTTTCTAGAAACTATGCCGCATAGCTGGTATTTCTCAGACATTACACCTCCTGCTGTGAGTAAGGGCACTGTATGTATTAGTGGGCGCTTGAAGAGTTTCAAGAGCAAAGCTGATGCTACAACCGCTTTGAATACGGCTGGATACGAAGTTAAATCTAGTCTAACTAAACAGGTAGGCTTTCTCATCAATGAAGGTGAGACTGAGTCTGCTAAAACTCGACAGGCCAGAAATACTGGCGTGACTATAGTAACTGATCTTAGATCATTTTTGGAGAATTAAATATGGCACTTCCTAAGTGGACCGAAGAGCGTACTGAAGCGCTCACAAATTTTGTCGGAGGCGAAAGCCCCGTATCCCAAGCTACTGTTGCAGAAGCAGCAGACCAGCTTGAAACCTCTGCTCGTTCTATCTCTAGCAAACTGCGAAAGATGGGTTTTGAAGTAGAGCTTGCTTCTGCCGCCGCAGGCAAGTCTTTTTCTGCGGACCAAGAAGCTACTCTCCGTGCCTTTGTTACTGACAATACTGGTCAGTATACATATGCTCAAATTGCTGAGCATTTTGAAGGCGGTGAGTTCTCACCTAAGTCTATCCAAGGCAAAATCTTGTCTATGGAATTGACTGACCACGTCGCTCCTGCCCCTAAGGTAGAGAGTGTGCGTACTTACACTCCTGATGAGGAAACTACATTCGTCTCTATGGTGAATGATGGTGCTTTTGTTGAGGCAATCGCTGAAGCACTGGGCCGCTCTGTCAACAGCATTCGTGGTAAGGCTTTGAGCCTGTTGCGTTCTGGTGATATTGCTGCTATTCCTCGTCAAGAGAATACAAAAGGCTCTGGCAATGCTGACCCTCTAGAGGGTGTTGATGTTGCTGCTATGACTGTCGAGGCAATTGCAGACACAATTGGCAAGACTGCTCGAGGCGTAAAAACTATGTTGACTCGTCGTGGCTTGTCCGCGTCAGACTACGATGGTGCCGCTCGGGCCGCTAAAGCGTAGTAACTTTTTGTGTAAGGGGCCGGTCCTTTTCGGGGCCGGTTTTTAATGTTCGGGGGAACTGTTGAATATATCTAGTGCTTTAATTAAGCAGTGTATTGTTGTGGAGGACTTTGAGACGTGGAGCTATCTGCGTAAAGAGTATCTTTCTGCAGAATATCATCTGTTGTATGAAGCAATTGATAAACATTGTGAACTTCACCATCAGTTCCCTTCTTTTGATGATCTCAAGCTAAGTACTAGACACGCACCTACCAAAGACAAAGTGTTCGCCATTGAGTCTGTTGAAGTAGATGTAGACCCTGCTACTCTGCTTGAGTACCTGAAAAATGAGTATGCTCAGAAAGAGATTCTTACATCTCTTGATAAGTATATCGACAACACTGTGTTGTTTGCAACAGCAGATGAATCTGTGCAAGAGCTTCATCAAATAGTATTAGACATCGAGGATAAAGTCGATCTTGAGCTTCCCCAAGAAAGTATGCAGCGCATACACTTAATGGAGCCAGAAGAAGAACTTGCCAAGCATATTGGTCTCGGCCTGAACTCAGCTTATGACGAAAGTATTACTTTCAGCCCCAAGGATTTGATTCTTGTGGGCGGTAAGCGCGGCTCAGGTAAGTCTATTACTTGTGCTAATGTTGCAAACAATGTATTTCAATCTGGACGTTCAGCTATTTATTTCACTATTGAAATGGATAGTCGATCAATATTGCAACGATGCTGTTCGATTGCTACTGGAGTCAACTTCTCAAGGATTCGCAATGGAAACCTTACGAACATTGAGTGGGAAAAAATAGCTGCTTGGCAAGCAAGTCGTTTTGTCAACGGACATGAACGATTACTAGAATACAAGAGAAACGAAAAGCAAGATTATAACGAGTTTCACCGTAAACTTACTACTGACCATGAGCTTCTCCCGACTCAACAGTTAGACGTAGTTTACGATCCTAGCCTCACTATCGCCAAGATACGTGCAGAGTTGGATAAGAAAGTCTCTAAAATCGGTGCTAGTGTTATTGTTGTAGACTATATAAACCAAGTTAAGCGTTCCCACCTTCCTTCGCGAGGAGGCCAGTATGACTGGACAGAACAGATTGAGGTTAGTAAGGCTTTAAAGTCTATGGCTCAAGAGTATGATTGTGCTGTATTTTCTCCGTATCAAACAGATGCAACAGGCGAGGCTCGCTTTGCTAAAGGTATCTTAGATGCGGCAGATGCAGCATATTCACTTGATACATGGGACCAAGAAGACCAATGCATTACTTTTAACTGCGTAAAAATGCGCTCTGCCAGTATGCAAAGTTTTACCTCTACTATGGATTGGGAGACTTTGAAGATTGGCCCGGAAACTGCAATGACTCCGCAAGAGCAAGAGGAGTCTTCGCACAAGACTGGCGAAGAAATTAACGACCTCTAATAAAAATAATGCTTGACTTTCCTCACTGATTGCTGTATAATATTACTTCAATCAGTGGGGATTTTTTATTTATGGGAATGATTTATGGCTCTAACAACTACACAACAGATGGACGTAAGAAAAAGACAAGCAGTGCTCGCCGCACTCGACAAACTATCAAAGGGGTTCGATCAAACGCTCCAGAACCTTATCGACGACAAGCTCCCGAGTACCGAAGTGCCCCCGATACAACTGGAGTTGCAGCTAGACTTCAGCCAATGTATTACACCGGCACGCTTGTTAAAGGTATCGGAACCATGCACAAAAGTAACGCAGTCCCCGTCATAAACGAAGAAGAAATGAAGGACTTAGCAAGGATGAGACGATGACACTATCTACACGAGTACAAAATAAAGTCGGACCATACTTCGATATACTAGAAGTTGCAATGTCAGAAGACAATAAGGCTCTTGCACGAGATATGTTAGATAAAATATCTGTGTACTTTAGTATGTTAGATGATGAGCATATAGACTATTATCAAGGGTGTATTTTTGCTCTGGAAGAAAATATGGTGCACTACTTTCAAGATGACGGAGACAGCTATTTAGAAGACTGGGACGGGGATGCTTTAGCCTCTGCGGGGTTTGGTACGGATGAAAACTATCTATGAACGTAGAAGAGCTATTACAGTCAAAAAATATACCATATTACCCAAAAGGTAAAGACTTTGAGGTAAGTTGCTTAAATCCGGAGCACAACGACAGAAATCCTAGTATGAGAATAGACCAAGTAACTGGTATATTTAACTGTTTTTCTTGCGAGTATAAAGGCAACCTATTTACTCTCTACGGCCAAAAAGCCGATAAAATGGAGATTAAGCGACAGTTGCTAAAGAAAAAAATACAACACGTCCGAGAGGAGTCACATGGTATTGAGCTTCCTCCAAACCGCCAAGACTATATTAGTTCTTGGAGAGGTATACGAACTACTACTTATAGAAAGTTCGGTGCATTTAAGAGTAGTACGAAAGAGTTTAATGGCAGAGTATGTTTTCCAATATTTGACAGAACCGGCAAAGTAGTAGCTATACAAGCTAGAACTGAAACAGATCAACAGCCTAAATACTATAATGCCCCTATCGGAGCAAAGCTACCTCTATATCCCATAGTAACACCTATACAGGGTAGTATTATTTTAGTAGAAGGAATCTTTGACGTACTTAATCTACACGACAAAGGTCTTACTAACGCTATGTGCTGCTTTGGAGTAAAAAACTTTAACGAAGAAAAACTTGAATCCCTAAGTGTTCAAGGAATTACACACATAAATATATTTTTAGACAATGATGAAGCGGGCCAAAAAGGTGCCGAAATAATAAAAGAGATGTGCGAGAAATTTGGTCTCAGTACCCAAACTATTAGGTATGGTGATAAATACCTAGATGCGGGAGCACTATCTCAATCTCAAGTAGACAAATTACGGAGCAAGTTATATGCCTAAAGTTGCATTAGTAGAAACTAAACCTAGTAACACTAAATTTAAAAATTATTTTGATTTTGATTTTGATCGGTTCTCTTTATGTTCCGATCCATCTCTTAAAAAAGTACTAAAGCGCGACTGCGATATTGATATGAACCCAGACGATTATGACTGGGTTATTCTCGTAGGATCAGACGCTATGAAGTACTACACTAAGTTAAGCTCTGTTACAGAGTACACAGGCAAAAAAGTAGAAAAGAAGTTTTTACCTATAATCAATCCAGGAATGCTCAGCTTTAAACCAGAAGTAAAGCCTGTGTGGGAAAAGAGTGTTGAGAGTATTCATGGGTATGTTGGAGGCCAAATTCAAGATGTAGTCATTGATAATGACGTTGCTTTTGGTATTCAAGACACGGAGGAAGCAAATGATTTTATTCGGGCTGCCATCGCAGAAGAATGTGAATACATTGCACTCGATTCTGAGACGACTGGGCTCTACCCTCGTGATGGGTATATGTTGGGTATCAGTCTCTCTTACAATAATAAGTGCGGGGCTTATATTGATACTGATTGTTTTAGTAGCGAAACTGAGAGGCTACTACAGATGCTTTTTGACCTCAAAACAGTAGTATTCCACAACGCAAAGTTCGATATGGCGTTTTTCGAGTATCACTTTGGGTTTAAGTTTCCTAGTTTTGAAGACACAATGTTGCTCCATTACCTCATAGACGAGAATCCCGGAGGGCATGGCTTGAAAGTACTTTCTTTAAAGTTTACGCCTTATGGAGATTATGAGAAGCCAATGTATGACTGGATTGACCAATATCGAAAAGAAAGAGGTATTTTAAAGGCTGATTTTCAGTGGGGTGCAATTCCTTTTGACGTAATGAAGACTTATGCGGCTATGGATGCTCTATGTACTTTTATCTTATATGAGAAATTCATCAAAATCAAGCAAAACAAAAAACTCAAGTCTGTTTATGATAATATTCTTATTCCAGGAACTCGATTTCTAACAGATATACAAGATAATGGGGTGCCTTTTGATAAAAAGAGGTTATACCTTGCTCAAGATGCAATGCAGACTGATATTGATGAGGCTATCGCTAAACTATATGAAAACGACAAAATACGGAGATTTGAGGAAATAAATGGAAAATCTTTTAATCCTAATAGTACTGTGCAGTTGCGTAAGCTACTTTTTGATCACCTTGGTATGCAACCAACTGGAAAAAAGACAGGTACGGGTGCGGATTCTACTGATGCGGAAGTGCTCAAGGAGCTCTCAGTTCAAAACCCTGTACCTCAACTCATCTTGGATATACGACAAAAATCTAAAATCAAAAATACTTATCTGGACAAGATCATACCTCAATTGGATCGAGATTCTAGACTTAGGACGGGCTTTAACTTGCATAGTACTACTTCTGGCCGTCTTAGCTCTAGTGGTAAACTCAACATGCAACAACTGCCTCGGGACAATCCCACTGTAAAAGGCTGTATCAAAGCGGCAGAAGGGCACAAAATTGTTGCAATGGATTTGACTACAGCAGAGGTGTATGTAGCGGCAGTACTTGCAAACGACAAGGCATTGATGGAAGTATTTAGCTCAGGTGGCAACTTTCACAGCACGATTGCACACAAAGTCTTCAGACTACCCTGTGCAGTAGAAGACGTGGCAGAGTTATACTCTGATAGAAGACAGGCTGCAAAAGCAGTAACGTTTGGTATTATGTATGGGGCGGGGCCCGCAAAAATCAGTGAACAAGTTACAAAAGACAGTGGTAAGTATTTTTCTAAGCATGAGGCTACAGAAGTTATTAATGACTATTTTGAAGCGTTCCACAAACTAAAGTCTTGGATAGAAGACAGACAAGAGTTTATTAGACAAAATGGGTTTGTTTATAGCTACTTTGGTCGTAAAAGGAGATTACCTAATGTTAAAAGTTCCGATAAAGGCATCCAGTCTCATAGCATTCGTTCTGGTCTTAATTTTTTGGTTCAGTCCGCTGCTAGTGATATCAACTTACTTGGTGCAATAGATATGCAAAACTTCATTCAGCAAAATGAGATGGAGTCCCGTATATTTGCACTAGTTCACGACTCTATCCTAGCAGAGGTTCCGGAAGATGAAGTCGAGGTATACTCAGAAAACCTACAGAGGCTAATTCAGCAGGATCGGGGTATCTATATACCGGGAGCACCTATTGGATGTGACTTTGAAATAGGTGAAGATTACTCAATGGGGAAGTTCGAAAAACTATATGGTGATATCCTATAATTCAGTACAAAAAGTAAGATTTCCTGTGTATCAGCTAAAGTCAGGAGATTGGGAAAGACAAGATGGGTTACTAACTTTAGACGGAAAGATTGTTGACGATAGAAATATGAAAGGAGACACCTTAGGTATTCGCCGTCTACAAACTCCCTACAAAAATATACATGAGCTTAAAAATCAAATAGACACTCTTCGAGGTGTTATTAAAAGTAGTAACCCACATTTTATAGATAGTCATGGTATGCCCTTTATCTATGAAAAAACTAAGTTTTGTTCGCTAAAGTTTTATAAAATTAAAAAAGTTATTCCAAAAGACGAGTGCTCTTTGCTGATTGTAGATAAAGTTAAACAAAGATTTGTAGTTCCACGACCTCCAGAAGAGGGAATGAGCTACGCAGGCGTCCTTCACTATGGAGAGCTTCCTTGGATTTTATATAGCTACTCAGAGACTAAACTAGCAGACACAAAAAGGAAAGTATGAAAGCAGTTCTTAGTAATCGTATATTTATGGATTGTACTCCGGAGTACCGTAAGGTGCTGTCGGATGAGCTTACCTATAAAATAGCTACGCAAAACCCAAACGATCCACCACAGATCATTAAGAATCTGCAGCGGGTGCGCGAAAATCTGGTATCTATACCAATCGGACGAACAGACTTGATACCGAACGATTACGAAATTGTAGAAAAGCGTTTAAACATTCCTGTTGATTTTCCGGAGTTTAGATTTGAGCTACGGCAGAGCCAACAAGATGTGTATGACAGTTTGGAGGATAACTGTATTATTAACGCTTGGGTAAGTTGGGGAAAGACCTTTACGGGTCTTGCAATCGCAGGGAAACTCGGCCAGAAAACACTCGTAGTAACACACACTGTGCCTCTACGAAATCAATGGGCCAAAGAAGTGGAGAAAGTTTATGGATTTAGTCCCGGTATTATTGGGAGTGGTAGGTTTGAGCTTGATAGCCCTATTGTTATTGGGAATACTCAAACTCTGTATAGGAATATCGAGAAAATCCGAAAAGAATTCGGAACTATAATACTCGATGAGATGCACCACGTTTCATCTCCCACCTTTGCTAAAATTATTGATACCAGCCATGCGCGATACAAGATCGGGCTTTCTGGTACAATTGAGCGCAAAGATGGAAAGCACGTGGTCTTTCGGGACTATTTTAGTCCTAACATATATAAACCGCCAAAAGAAAACTTTATGACTCCTAGTATACACATATACAGATCGGAAGTAAGGTTTCCAGACGGCGCAAATATACCCTGGGCGAAGAGGGTCAATACAATCGCAAACAATGATGAATATCGGCACTCTGTAGCCATGATGGCTGCAGCATATGCTGCACGAGGTCACAAGGTGTTAGTGGTGTCAGATCGAGTTCATTTCTTGAAAAGCTGCGCCGAACTGACTGGTGAAAAAGCTATATGTGTTACGGGTGAGGTACCACATGAGCAAAGAGAGACACTCATAAATGAAATACTACACGGAGATAAGAATGTTTTATACGGAACTCAAGCAATTTTTAGCGAAGGCATTTCGGTCAATACTCTTAGCTGCCTTATTCTTGCAACCCCTATTAATAATGAACCTTTACTTACCCAGCTCATCGGCAGGGTTGTACGCAAGCATGAAAACAAAAGAGACCCTGTAATTATTGATATCCATTTAAAAGGTAAAACAGCTACTAGACAAGCTTCAAACCGTATGGGTTACTATATGAAGCAGGGATACGAAATAAATCAACTATAACATAGAAAAATAATTCTTGACATTAGTTCCAACTTGGTGTATAATATGTTCTTATATGACTGGCAGAAGGTTTTTGAAAAAGCGGAGGGAGATCCTAAGGTTATCTTTCGCATATTTAAAATGATGGCAACTAACCAGATACCTACAAACAAGTATGACAAAATTTATAATTTTAGTCATATTGAGTTTATTGGAGAATCCTTCTTAGTTCATCCCGATGTTCTACTATATAACGCTTACAAACACAGCTATAGCGAGATAGCCCAGTATCTTGCTACAGCTTCTTTACGTCCACTTTCGGACTATTTTGCAACTGGGAAAACTCGTCTCGATTTTAATATGCTTCACATCGAGCCAACTTATATTAATGAAAACAGTCTACTTGATATAGAAGATACTGAAATTGTACTTTTATATGAAGAAGTCCCACAGGAGAAAAACAAATGGCACTAAGTTTCAACAAAGCCGCTGGCGGCGCTAAAAAATCATCACTCACTTCATACTCTTACCGAGACGGCGACAACGAATTACGACTCGTTGGCGATGTACTTGCGCGCTATGTTTACTGGCTCGAAGGTAAGAACGGTAAGAACATTCCTTTCGAGTGTCTCTCATTTGACCGTAACGAAGAGCGATTCAACAATCTTGAAAAAGATTGGATTCGTGAGTACTACCCAGACCTAAAGTGTGGCTGGAGCTACGCTATGCAATGTCTGGATAATGGCGAAGTAAAAGTCGTTAATCTAAAGAAGAAGCTGTTTGAAGCAATTCTTACAGCAGCAGAAGATCTGGGCGACCCTACCGATCCAGAAACAGGCTGGGACGTTAAGTTCAAGCGTGTCAAGACTGGACCACTGCCCTACAATGTAGAGTACCAGTTACAAGTACTAAAGTGCAAGCAGCGACCTCTTAGCGAAAGCGAGATGGCAGCTATTGCCGATCTAAAGTCTATGGATGCTGTTATGCCTCGTCCTACCCCCGACGCACAAAAAAGCCTTCTTGATGAGATTCGAGAAGACGCATCTGGCGACATGGACGAGACTATCGAAGATGAATTTAAGATGTCATGAGAGGTGAGTATGCCTAAATATGCATATGAGAGAACTAAACTATCTGATAATAAATACGGTTTACGTCGCCAAAAAGCCACTAGCTTTGCACACGGATGTAAAAAAGCATTTGTACAGCTCTACACTTTAAGTGGGGCTTACATAGAAGCAAATCCTTATAAAAATAAAGAGTTGAAAGACTTTTATTTTGACGAAGATATAGAAGGGCTTTACTTAGTAGAGCCCTGTCCATTTATCGTGGAAAATAACGGTAAATCTTATTTCAAAAGAGGAAAAATGAGCGGAGAAGGCACAACCAGGTATTACATGCCAGGGTTTAGTGTCCCTAAACTAATGAAACGTTCTTTAAAAGAGTTTGCCTATGCAATAGCTGAGGAACGAGTTTCTCGTGAAATAGAAATGAAATTAATTCATGATATTGATAGGCTAGAGGATGACGTAGGTAAGCATATTCCTAGTTTAGTAGAAGGTGCAGTAGGCTATGTAGATAAATACGTTATTCCTATAAATAATAAATTTAGGACTCCTACTTTAATAGAAACCTTGAAGGACAAACTAGAAAGTTTAGTATTAGATACAAGGTTTAATGTATGATTTTATTTACAGCAGATTGGCACATAAAGCTAGGTCAAAAGAATGTTCCACGAGAGTGGGCACTCAACCGTTATGCGTTATTTTTTGAGCAGATACACTCTCTCGAAAAGCAGTGCAATATGCACATCATAGGTGGAGACCTTTTTGACCGTCTGCCGAACATGGAAGAGTTGGAGCTGTACTTTTCGTTTATTCGAAAGGTACAGATTCCAACCCTTATCTATGACGGTAATCATGAAGCAACAAAGAAAAACAAAACATTTTTTACACAACTAAAGCAAGTTTCTCGTGATATTAACCCTTTAGTACAGGTAGTTGATATTTCGTATGTAGATACAGACTTTGGGTTTGGAGTACTACCCTACGCAGATATACACCGTAAAAACTCTATTGAACTATTTGACCAAAGCAAGCCTTTGTTCACTCATGTTCGAGGAGAAATACCTCCCCATGTCAAGCCAGAGGTGGACTTAGACAGATTTGAGGATTTTCCAGTAGTGTTCGCCGGTGATCTTCATGCTCATAGTAATACTCAACGAAACATTGTATACCCTGGCAGCCCTATGACAACTTCGTTTCATAGAAATGAGGTACAGACCGGCTACCTTTTAATAAATCCAACTGATTGGAGTTGGATGTGGGATGCTTTTGAACTGCCCCAGCTTATACGCAAAACTGTATCATCTACAGAAGATATGGTTCCTACGGATTGGCATCATACTATCTATGAGATAGAAGGGGATATGCAAGAGCTGGCTAATGTAGAAAACAGCTCATTGTTGGATAAAAAAGTTATAAAACGAAGTACAGAAGCAACGCTTGTAATGGATAAAGAAATGAGTATTCAAGATGAGCTAGTGGAGTATTTAACGTATATCTTGGAGATACCACAGCCCAAGATACCAGAAATAGTAGGTATATTTAATGATTACGCTTCAAAAATTGAAATGGAGTAATTGTTTTAGCTACGGGCCCGATAATGAGCTGGATTTAAGTAGTAATACTGTAACTCAGCTTATTGGCACTAATGGTATGGGAAAATCATCTATACCATTAATTATAGAAGAGGCTTTATACAACAAGAACTCAAAAGGCATTAAAAAAGCAGATATACCAAACCGGTATGTAAACGCGGGGTATCACATACACCTAGAGTTTACAAAAGATGAGAGAAAATATGACGTTATTATTGATAGGAAGTCTAATATTAAGTTGCGTCTTTTGGAAGATGGAGAAGATATTAGTTCTCATACAGCGACCAATACATATAAGACACTCCAAGATATTATTGGAATCGACTTTAAAACCTTCTCTCAGTTGGTATACCAAAGCACAAATAACAGTTTACAGTTCCTTACTGCAACAGATACGAACCGTAAGAAGTTTCTCATTGATCTTTTACACTTAGAACACTACATTAAGTTATTTGATCTATTTAAAGACGAAGCTAGAAAGAGCACAGTAACTCTTGCTAGTATAGAAGCGAAAATAGCTACAATCGAAAAGTGGTTAAGCGATAACAAATTGAGTGATACATCCATACTGTCTCTGTCTGATATTTCAATCGAGACGGAAGAAGATGAGAAAGATCTCGCCAACCTTACGATTGAAATTAAAAATATCTCTGAGAAAAATAAAAAGATTTCTCAGAATAATACTTTTAAAAACTTGCTCGCTGATATAAATATTACAAAAGCACAAAGTTGTAGTATTACTGCTATTGAATCCTACGATGATCTACAATCAACAGTAGGTAGCTTATCACAATCGGTAGCGGGGTCTCAACGACTCTTAGATAAGCTAAGCGGTCTAGGGGCACATTGCCCAACGTGTGAACAATCTGTAGATAGCGCTTTCATACGAGAGCTTATTAATGATGAAGCAAGTAAAATAACGGAGGCAGAAACAAAACAGGATGAAATTAAACGAAGAATACTTGAAATTAAACGAAACAATGCAGAGTTTTCAGCTGCAAAAAAGACTCAGCGCTCTTGGGAGGAGTTGTATAGAAGTATTGACAATAGTCTTCCGGCATCTCCGCTGGATCCTGTTGAGCTTACGGAAAGGGCTGCTGGAATCTCAGAAAGAATATCAAGTGCAAAAGAAGAACTACAGCGCATTTCAAAGCAAAATGAATCCATAACTCGTCGCAACACTCGAATACAGGTAATACTCGAGCAGACAGAACAGTTCGAAAGTGAGTTGTCTGAACTAAATGAATTAGTTGATATGGAAAAAAATACCGCAAGTAATCTTGAGGTTCTAAAAAAGTCTTTTAGTACAAATGGGCTACTTGCATACAAGATAGAGAATTTGGTAAAAGAGTTGGAAGAACTCACAAATTACTATTTAGCAGAATTATCCGATGGTCGTTTTACGCTGGAGTTTGTAGTAACTAATGATAAACTTAATGTTCAAATCACTGATAATGGTAACATTGTGGATATTCTTGCTCTCTCTAGTGGCGAATTAGCAAGGGTGAACACAGCTACTCTTATAGCCATACGTAAACTTATGAGTAGTATATCGAAGTCTAGAATCAATATTTTATTCTTAGATGAGGTCATCGCAGTACTAGATGATGCAGGAAGAGAAAAGTTAGTAGAGGTACTTTTAGAGGAAGACTTAAATACCTACGTTGTAAGCCATGGTTGGACACATCCATTACTAGACAAGGTAGAAGTAGTTAAGTCAGGCAATGTAAGTAAACTGGAGCACTAATGGGACACGTACGCCGTATGCAAAGCAATCGTAGACGACAAATCCACGAGATGATAAAGGAGAAAGAAATTGAAGAACGTAATAGCAGACAGCATGATGAGCTACTTAGGGGGGAAGGTGAAGTATCACAAGGCGAATGTGTTGATCTACCTGAACAACCCCGTAGGAATTGGAGAGCATCCTGACATTCTTGGAGCGGTAGAGGAAGAATTATCAAAAGCTGCAGAGTACGCAGAGAAGTACGAAATGCTTGGCGAAATTCTAATGAGTAAGGATGTAAATGGTTGATAGTAGAGCGAAAGGTGCCAGAGGTGAGTACCTAGTAAGAGACCTTTTACGAGAAGCCACAGGCTTTCAATTTGAGAGAGTGCCGGCATCCGGTGCTCTTGAATATTTAAAAGGGGATATATACGTTCCTCATGCAAAGAATAGATTTTGCATTGAGGTAAAGAATTATGAAAGTTCTCCGCTATCAGACAAAATATTTACAGCTCCTAGAACAAACAATCTAATAAAGTGGTGGGGTAAACTTTTACAACAAGCTGACGGAGGAGGGCAGGAGCCCCTCTTATTTTTCAAATATAATAGATCAACAATATTTGTTGTTACAGCAGAAGAGCCAAAAAATACATCTAGTAAATATATGTATATAAACTTTTTAGATTGTTATGTATTAGAGGCGGCTCGCTGGCTTGAGGACGAAGAAGTGGAGTTTATAAATGGCATTTAATTTTGAAGATAAAATACAAGATGGTCCTTCAACACTCGTAATAGACGCATTGAACTTAGCGTTTCGTTGGAAGCACCAAGGACGCACAGACTTTAGATATGACTTTCAAGCAACAGTAGAAAGCTTAGCTGAGTCTTATCAGTGTAAGTCCATCATAATTACGGCAGACTGGGGAGCTTCTTCTTATAGAAGGGTAATATACCCAGAGTACAAACAAAACCGGAAAGAAAAGTTCGCAGACCAAACTGAAGAAGAAAAACTTGCTTTTGAAGAATTTTTTGCCGAGTATGAAGCCTCGTTGAATGTTTTAGCAGAAGATCATTTAGTGTTAAGATATTATGGAGTAGAGGCTGACGATATTGCAGGATACTTAGTAAAGCATAAAGAAAAGTATAACCTAGGAAGAATGTGGCTTATATCTAGTGACAGAGACTGGGATCTACTAATTCAAAAAGATGTGAGCCGTTTTTCTTATGTAACGAGGAAGGAAGTTACGATAGATAACTGGAGTACACACTATAATGTTACTCCTGAAGAGTATATATCTTTAAAATGTTTAGTAGGGGATAAAGGAGACAATGTTCCAGGTATTAATGGAATAGGCCCGAAGCGAGCAGAGACACTAATTAAACAATATGGAGATGCGTTAGATATATATAATATTTTGCCCATACCAAGCAACTACAAGTTTATACAAGAATTGAACCAAAGTGGGGATCAGTTACTGTATAATTACCAATTAATGGATATAATAACATACTGTGAAGATGCCATAGGCATGCAAAATATCCCAGATATAGAGACTAGATTGTATGAGCGTTGAAATTGATTTTAAAAGAGATCGTTACCTTTCAGAGTTTAGTATTAAAACTCTACAAGACAGGTATTTAGTAAACGGGGAAGGTTCCCCACAGCAGGCGTTTGCAAGAGCAGCAGAAGCCTTTGCGGATGATGATGCCCATGCACAGCGCCTGTACGACTATGCTAGCAAGCTATGGTTTATGTTCAGTACCCCCATTCTCAGTAATGGTGGGACTAAGCGGGGTCTTCCTATTAGTTGTTTCCTTAATTATGTGGATGATAGTAGACGAGGTATTACCGACCACTACACAGAAAACGCTTTTCTTTCTTCTGTTGGGGGTGGTGTCGGTGGCTACTGGGGAGATATACGTTCAGTGGGTTCTAAAACCTCTAATGGTTCCGAGTCTACTGGGGTAATACCCTTTATGAAAGTAGTGGATGCAGAGATGCTTGCATTTTCACAGGGAGTCACACGTCGGGGAAGCTACGCGGCATATCTGCCGATGAATCATCCCGAAATCGAAGAATTTTTAGATGTTCGAAAGCCTACTGGGGGTGATATTAATCGCAAGTCTACTAACCTACACCACGGCGTTGTCGTTCCTGACACTTTTATGGAACTCATTGAAGGAGCAACAAAGCAGGAAGGATTTGATGATAGTTGGGAGCTTGTAGACCCTAATACTAAGTGTGTAACTAAAACTGTATCAGCAAAGACACTTTGGGTAAAATTGATACAAAATCGTGTTGAAACTGGCGAACCGTACATTATGTTTGGTGATACTGTACAGGAAGCTCTTCCCCAGTGCCAAAAAGATCTAGGATTACAAGTGCATCAGTCAAATCTTTGTAGTGAGATTACTCTTGTAACTAGTGAAGACCGAACAGCAGTATGTTGTTTATCTAGTGTAAACTTAGAGGAGTATGACTCTTGGAGCAATGATCCTCACTTTATACCTGATCTAGTACGAATGTTAGACAACGTTCTTACTCACTTTATTGCGAACGCTCCAGATGAGCTACAGAAAGCACGATTCAGTGCAGAAAAGGAGAGAAGTATTGGCTTGGGGGCGATGGGGTTCCATGCCTATTTACAACGGCACAAC
>Ga0181390_1000698_pt1 | contig 15313 bp, 8 predicted proteins | sample 13SPOviralmetaG_FD_130085 | JGI IMG/M metagenome (GOLD analysis project Ga0181390, IMG submission 130085) | Marine viral communities from the oligotrophic San Pedro Time Series (SPOT) site, San Pedro Channel, CA, USA - 13 SPOT_SRF_2010-07-21 | ecosystem: Environmental > Aquatic > Marine > Strait...
AAGTAGTACATTCATAGATGTATGATTTGGTCACCTTTTTTCTTTTTGTTGGAGGTTTTGTCTGCTTCTTTGGTTTTACCTCAATGACATAGGTTTTAATTTCACCGGTACTTTCCTTTACCTTTATAATGAAATCGGGAAAATACTTATGAACTCTATTATCAACAGGAGAGACGTATGGAATGTGAAACTCTTCACTCCCCCATTGGAGGATACTCTCATTTAGATCACACCAACGACAAAACTTGCGTTCCCAACTACTTCGGCATATAATATTTGTATAATCACCTTTATATTTGTTGGGATATGACGGTCGGTATTTACTCTTGATACTTTCTGCCATACATAATATATAAGGTAAAAACTATTTATAGATGGCACTCACCGATAGAATTGGCAAATCTAAAACAATTGCTGAGATTAAATCATCATTATTAAATCCTGCTTTAACATCACACTTTGATGTTGAAATTCCTTTTCCCTCTGCATTGAGATCACTTCTTGGTGTTAACCAAAGGTCTTTTAATCTATCCTGCAGTGAAGCTAGTCTTCCTGGATCTCAATTAGCAACTCTTGAGAATAATAATGACCGCACAGGTGTGACTGAAAAACATGCATATAGAAGACAGTTTGACGATAGAATTGATCTTACATTCTATGTTGATGCAGAGAAGTACACGTCAATTCGTTTCTTTGAGAAATGGATATCATTTATTATGAACGAAGATCAAGGTGGTCTTCAGGGCGGAGGTCCATTAAATTCACAAGAACCAAATATTGCATCGAGATCATATCATTACAGAGCAAGATATCCAAATGAATATATTATGGATCAAGGATTAAAGGTGACAAAGTTTGAAAGAAACTATCAAAATTCTTTGACTTATAATTTTGTGAGAGCCTTCCCACTTTCTGTTAGTTCAATGCCGCTCACCTATGAGTCATCTTCATTATTAAAAGTATCCGTATCAATGAGTTATATTAGATACTATCTTGGTAACGGAAGTAATCCTACCAAAAATGCGCCACCGGTATTACCTACGTTACCTACAGTTCCAGAACAAGCAAAACAAAATAGTAAATCTTTTGATCCGAATCTATATACTCCATCTGTCAACTCTGATTCATCCTTTAGAAAAAATATAAACAGAGTTACTCCAGAAGATGCTCGTCTAATTCAAGAGGAAGCAAACTTTACTATGTTCTAAAAGTACAATAAATAACAATACTGAAATCCATCTATAGGACATTATGCCTTTACCAAAAATTGCCACACCGGTATATGAACTTGAATTGCCATCTACAGGTGATACAATTCAATACAGACCATTCCTTGTAAAAGAGGAAAAGGTTCTTGTGATTGCTTTAGAGAGCGAAGATACAAAGCAAATCACAAATGCTATCAAGAATGTAATTAAGAACTGTATTCAAACTAAAGGTATCAAAGTGGAAACTCTTCCAACTTTTGATATTGAATATTTGTTTTTGAATATTCGTGGTAAGTCTGTTGGTGAAGAGATTGAAGTTAATGTCACATGTCCTGATGATGGAGTAACTCAAGTTCCCATTACAATTAACTTGGATGATATTAAAGTTCAGAAAAATGAGGAGCACACCAATAAAATTAAGTTAGATGATACTATCATGATGGAGATGAAGTATCCTTCTCTTGAACAATTTATTAAAAATAATTTTGACTTTGAAGATGGTAATGCAATGGAGCAATCTTTTGACTTGATCTCGACATGCATTGATAAAATTTATACTGAAGATGAGGTGTGGGCAACTGAGGATTGCACCAAGAAAGAAATTGTTGAGTTCTTAGAACAGATGAATTCTTCTCAGTTCAAAGAAATTGAGAAGTTCTTTGAGTCTATGCCTAAATTATCTCATTCAATTAAGGTAAAAAATCCCAAAACAAAAAAAGAAAATACTGTTGTAATTGAGGGATTAGCGGGTTTTTTCGCATAGCCCTGATCCATATGGATCTGGAGAACTACTATAAACTCAATTTTGCCTTGATGCAGTATCATAAATATTCATTAACTGAGATTGAAAACTTGATGCCTTGGGAACGAGACATCTATGTTGCATTATTGCAACAGCATCTTGAGGAAGAGGAATTAAAGCAAAAGCAAAGGAATGCCATCTAGTAAATTCGGTTCTAAGTTTTTAGGTGAAAGATACCAGCAGTATGTTGATGAACTTACTGCTGAAGGAACCATAGATGGTGAAAAATTATCTCCTACTGAAAGAAAAGAAGGATTTAAAAAAAGAAACGATAAGATAGGATTTGAAGATTTTGTTGAAAAAGTTTTAAAGAGAAAACAATCAGCAACAGTTTCAAAAGAATCAACAGCATTACCAGGAGGAAGAGGTGGAGCACTTGTAAAGCAACCGAAAGCAGCAGTAGGAATAACAAAATTTGATCCAAGTAAGATCGCTCCTGAGGCCGCTGCAGGTGGTGGTATACTTGAGGAAATATTAAAGATTGTCACGTCTATTCGAGACACTCTGATTGAAAAAAATAAGTTTGATGTAGGTCAGTCTAAGAAAGATAGTCAAACTACAGAGAGAACAAAGAGAGCGAAGAAAGAAAAAGGATTAGAGTCCGGTATCTTCAAAGGTCTGAAAAAAACAACTGAAAAAGTTCTTGCACCAGTAAAGGGATTGTTTACACAAATCTTTGATTTTATAAAAACTGTCATACTAGGTAGAGTTGTATTTAAGATCCTTAAGTGGATGGGTGATCCAGAAAATAAAGAGAAGATTGATAACCTTATCAGATTTTTCAAGGACTTTTGGCCTGCTATTGTTGGAGCATACTTATTATTTGGAACTAAGTTTGGTGGTTTAATTAGAACCATTGGTGGTTGGGCAGTTAAAATTATTAAATTTGCTGTACCAAAGTTACTTAGATTTGTATCACGGAATCCAAAGGCAGCAGCAGCATTAGCAGTTGCTGGTGGTGTTGGAATGTTGGGTGCAAGAATATTAACAGGCACAGAAGTTGATGGTAGTGAAGAAACACCTGAAGAAGAGCAAACTCCAGAACAAAAACAAGAAGCAGAGTTCAAAGCAGCACAAACAACAGCAACAGAAAGTTTAAAGGAAGAAGAACCTGTAAAAATGTCCAAGGGTGGTAGAGTCCCTGGATCTGGAAATAAAGATACGGTTCCTGCAATGCTCACGCCAGGTGAGTTTGTGATGAGTAAAGGAGCAGTTGCAAAATATGGTGTAGATACAATGAGATCTATGAATGCATCTGGTGGCGGCACAGGTATTCCAAGTCTTATGTCAAATGGTGCATTTGGATATTCAAGTGGTGGTGGACCTGGTATAGAACCATCTGAAGAACCTGGTGGAAGAAATAAAGAAGGAACAGAAAAATCTAAACCTAGTGGAAACTTCTTAACCAAATTATTTGGTGGAGGGAAGAAAGAATCACCTTCAGAACCTGCAGAACAAACTCCATCAGGTAGTAGTCTGACTGAAACTCAACAAAAAGCATTGCAAGTTCTTGCCAAGTATGAATCTGGAGCAGCTGGATATGATGCAGTCAATCAAATAGGAACTGCTGGTGGTAGAGGAGTTAAAGGATTCTCTGGTAACATTAAAAAAATGCCACAACATAAGGGTAGATCACTAACAGATTTTACCATAGCAGAAATTAAAAAATTACAATTAGATGACAAAACAATGTCTGATGATCAATGGATAGAGTCTGGTAAACTTCATGCTGTTGGTGCATATCAATTCATTGGTAACACTCTTCCTGGAGTTGCACAAAGAGCAGGTATACCAGACGATGCTAAGTTCACCCCTGGTGTTCAGGATCTGATGGCACTTCAGTTAATGAAAGAGCGTGGAATTTCCCCTTGGGTTGGTCCAAGTGATAAAGCAACTCCTTCGGAGAGAGCAATCGTTGAGAAGGCAAGAAATCAACCTATAGCATACAGTCCATCAATGTCTACTGGAGGAGCTATCACTGCATCTGCTGCATCTTCTGGAAGTGCCTTAAGTAGTAGTAGTGGTGGTAGTAGTGGGTCAACATCTACGTCAGGTGGTAGTAATAAAAAACCAAAGAAATTTAATTATGCACAGTTGAGAAAAGAATTGGGTGTGACGACAGCATCTGTTTCTAAATCATCAAGACCATCATCTACTGCTGCATATTCTCAAATGCAGAATAATACTCAACAGACACCACAAACACAAGGCGAAAAAAGTGTTTCACCTGGAGTTCCAACATTTGATGCAGCTGCAATGTCTTCTCAAAAGAAGATAAAAACTTTAGGGATAACGGTGTAATCTATGGCAATTACTGCACAAAAGTTACTCCCTCAAAGTAAAAGTGGAACAATAACTCCGATAAAGAAAGGTGCGATTACAAAAATTACACCAATAGGAACAAAAGAATCTGCTGTAGAGAGCAAGGGTGAAAAGAAAGATACTCTTATAGTCATAAAAGAGAGATGTATTGAGATAGATACTCTTCTCAGAGGTTCTCTTGCGCTAGATAAAATTAGAGCAGATCAAGCACGAAAGAAAACAGAAAAACAAACACGTTCCAAAAAAGAAACTGAATTAGAAAAAAGTGACGACAAAGATGAAAAGAAAGGAAAAGGTCTTAAACTTCCTAAGATAAGTTTCTTTGATCGTATCAAGAATTTTATTAAGAATGTTATTCTTGGTTTTATTGTAGTCAGGTTATTAAAGTTTGCTCCACAAATAGCAAAAGTTGTATCTTTCTTGAAACCTGTTGCTAAATTTATCTTTGGTATTGGTGAAAAACTATTAGAGGGATTTGTTAATCTTGTTGACTTTGGATATAAGATTTACGACTCTGGTAGAAAGTTTATTGGTGATAAGTTAGGTGAAGATGCATTAGCAAATTTTGACAAACTGTCTGGTGCAATCAATACAATGCTGAACTTGGCATTGATTGCTGCTATGGCAACAGGTGCTGGTCTTGGTCGTGGTAAAACTCCTAAAGTCAAACCGAAAGTTAAGACAAAACCCAAAACAAAGGGTAGAGTTAAAATTGATAAAAAATTGAAGAAAATGGGTCTGACTAAAGAGCAGATCAAAGCATATAATAAAGCAGTTGATGGTGGTGCTAGCACTACAGGAGCACTTGCACAAGCAAAAAAAGTCAAACCAAAACCAAAAGGGTTCTTTGGTAGAATTGGGCAGGGATTTTCTGATCTTGGTACAGCAACTAAAGACCTTGCAACCAAAGGCGTTAAAGCACTTGGTGGCGGATTAAACTTTTTATCTGGTGGTAATCTTGGTAAGTTTGGAAACTTTCTACAAGATCAATATAAGAATGCATCTAAATTTGCACGAGGACAATACGATAAGGTTGCTCAAGTTGCTTCAAACTTAAAAAATAAAGCCTATCAAGGCATCGATAATTTTAAAAAGGGAGCTGCTAATATTGCAGATAATGTAAAAAAAGCAGCAATCCAAAAAGTTATAGAACCTTTAAAACCAATTTTTGATCCAATATTAAATCAGGTAAAAAAAGTTGGTGAAAATATTATGGGTGTCTTAAGAAAGATACCTGGATTTGAACTCGTAGAAAAGGTTCTAAGGAAGAATGGTATAAAAGGTATTGGTGATACGAAAGGACTTCTCAAGAAAGTAGGTGGAAAAGCAATACCAATTGTTGGCGGTATCGTTAACCTCTTATTTGCATATGATAGACTTGCTCAAGGTGATTTGATTGGTGGATTACTAGAGGGTGTATCTGGTGTTCTTGATTTATCTGGTGCATTTGGATTCGCTCCTGGCCCTGGTATTTCTATGGGTATTGATGCATATATGTTTGCCCGTGATTTTATTCCTCAAATTCAGGAGACTGAAGGAAAAGTTGTAAATGGATTAGGTCTTGGTGGATTAAAAGGTCAATTAGAAACCGTAGCTAAAAAACTTCCAGATCTTTCTACCATTGCAAAAATGTTTACTGGTGGTGATCCAAAAAAACCAATGATTGGTGATAAGGCAGATACTTCAGGAACTGATAAACCAAACCTTGGTTCTACTCCTACCACATCATCAGGAAATAGTGATGTTAAAGTTGGAGGTAGTAATGTTGTCGCCATTGGTAAAGACTTGACTAATAAAGGATTTACTGTTGCAGAACATCCAGATTTTACTAAGGATACATCTGGTGGTGCATATACTCCTGGTGAGGGATCAGTATCTAATGTTCATAAAGGTCGTGGCCACTATGAATCCAGAGCAATTGATGTCACTAATTTTAAGGGAGGAGACCCAGGGTATAAACAATCATATCTTCCTGTATTGAATTCACTTGAGAATAATTCTGCAATCAAAATGCTAATTCATGATACATGGGGATTCTACAAAGATGGTGGTAAGTCTGGTCCTGGATCATATGGACACCCTGAACATATGCACATTGAAGTAAAGGATAAAGGTGGATTCATTGGTAAGGGACTGTTTAAAAATATGGGTGGTATTGAATTTGTTCTTGATCATGACACCACAAAGGCACTTGAGAAGAAACTTCCTGGATTCTTGGATGCTATAAACAAAGCAGATGGAAAATCAGTGATGGATGTTCTTGGAAAATATGCATCATATGATATGCCAGAAGTGATTCCAGTTCCTATCCCACAACCAATTCAAAATACAGTCGGTAATGCATATGAAAAAGCAAAGACTGTGACTAACACTATCATTGCTAAAGGAAAGGAAGCATTCAGTGATATCTTGTATATGCGTTAAATAGAACTAAGAGGTAATAAACATGTCAGAGAAAAAAGTAACTGGTGCTCAGTCTAATCCTGCTTTTATTGAAAGGTTAGATATCTTTTCAAATAAAGATCAAAGTAAGACTGTATCTATCTTAAACGGTACAGTACAGTTGATGTACTATGAGAGTCTTCTTCAAGACTCTGTAATGGCAACTGTGTCCTTTACTGACTCTGGAAGTGCGATTGATGATAAGAGTGCTCTTGAGGGGTTACCTATCGTTGGAAGTGAAAAAGTAGAATTTAAAATTAAAGATAATAATAATCAACAAATAAAATTTACTTTCTATGTTAACAAAGTAACTCCAGTAGAAGACAAAACAACAAAAGGTCTCAACACTCTTCATTTGGTTTCAAAAGAATACATTCTCAATGATGAAGTTAGAATCAATAAAAGATTTGATGGTAGAGTATCAGAAACAGTCAAAGAAATATTGACCAACTTTTTAGAAACTGAAAAAGATATCACCGACATTGAAGATACAACAGAGTTGAATCAGATTCCTGGTCAATGGAAACCATACTACACATTGAACTGGTTATCTAAGAAGTCTGCTCCTTCTGCCGCGACTCCTGGTAAAACCGCAGGTTTTTTCTTCTACGAAACATCAAAAGGATATCATTTTAAATCAATTGATACTCTACTGAGTCAGGAGAAAAAGAAGTCGATTATCTATAATGAAACTCCTGACTCAAGAGGTGCTAACATCCCAGAGGGATATGATATAAAAGCATTGACATTCTCTAAGGACAATCGCATCAATATTCAAGAAAAGATGCAGGCAGGATTTCAATCAACACGAATCGTTTTGTTTGATCCTGGACCCAACATGAAGTATGAAGTTTTGAATCCAAAGGCTACAGGAGATGATGGAGTCGAGGATTCTTTAAAGAAAGGGGGAAAGGAACTACCAGTTCTGAACCCAGAATTTAATCGTAAAGGCAAAAATAAACAGTTCTCAAGGACAACGTATATTGTAAAAGACACTGGAACTCTACCATCAGGATCAAGTAAGCAGCAGATTGAAAAGTCAAAGGATCCAAACTTTAGACCTGAACTGATTACCAATCAGGCAATTATGCGCTATAATCAACTGTATGCTTCTGAAATTGAAATCACTATTCCTGGTGATTTTTCATTACATGCAGGTGATGCAATTTATTTTGATGCACCGTCTGCACAGGGAGATACAAAGAATGATGATATTGACCGTCAAATTGGTGGTCTATATATTATATCAGCATTATGTCATTTAATTAATGCACAAGGAACTTATACAAAGTTAAATTTGGTAAGAGATTCTTTTGGAAGAATGGGAAAAACCCCACAAACAGGCAAACCAGCCACGGAAACAAAAGTTCCTGGTACACAACCTTCATACCAAAGAACGGTATCAAGTGCATCATACGATACCACAACTACTTTTTAATTACTATTATGGAAAAAAATATAGAGACTCATATCGAAAAGGATAAGCAAATTCTTGAAGACCCAACTATTTCGCCTCAGATGCGCCGTCATACTGCAGATGAATTAGAGCATCTTGAGATGTACCATAAAGCACATCCAGAAGATCATCACGATCCCTCAGCATTAGAAATGTATTGTGATGAGAATCCTGAAACAGACGAATGTAGGATTTACGAAGATTAATGGCAGAAGGAGCAGCACTATTTGATCCCGGTTTTTTAGGAGCACAATTTATTTGGTGGCTAGGACAAGTTGCCGATGATTCTGAATGGAGAAATAATTCACTGTCTGGAAAATTTGAGGATCCAAATAGTATCCCTGGATGGGGTAGGCGATATAAAGTTCGTATCATGGGTATCCATGATAAGGAAGAGGAGTCTATTCCTTCAGATCAGTTGCCTTGGGCGAGTGTCATGTATCCCATCACTGCTGGTGGTGGACAAGCAAATGCAAGCACAACTCCTGCATTGCGTCAGGGTAATTTTGTCTTTGGATTCTTTATGGACGGACAAGACCAACAGGTCCCCGTCATCATGGGAATCATGGGGCAAAATGCTCAGACTCCGATGTCAACAAAGATTGGCAAGACGGAATCTAACTTTGGTTCTACCAGTGGATATGCTGAAGGAAAAACACCTCCAGTAGGAAGTGCCAAACCAACAGCTCCTGATGAAGGTTTAGTTACAAAGAAACCAACAAATTCGGCATTAGGAAAAGCACTTGCACCAGCACCTCCTGGAGTCAAACTTAATAAGTTTGGACTGAGACCAGATCAACCTCTTAGTGCAATTCCAGATGGTTTACAAGTCGCAAACGCTGCAAGAGAGCAGGCAAGAAACGAAGGTAAGTCAGTTCAGGAAGTAGAAGATGCCGCAATGCAAGCGGTAGCAGATCATGTTAAAAAATTAAAAACACAACAAGAATCTCCATCAACACCAAGTCAAGGTAATCCAACAAAAGAAAACCCTGATGCGATGCATCAACTCTCTTCTGCTGATGTAAAACGTGAGACTAAGATCAGAGAATGTAATGTTATAATGAAACCTGATCCTGATCAGTTTGTTCAGTCAGCAATATCATCAATTCAAACAATCATTACTAAATTGACAGAGAGATTAAATTCATATCTTGCTGCAATATCAAGTTATATTGATGCAGTATCAAGCACAATTTCAAGTATACAGAAATTAATCTCTGATGCTGCATGTGAGATTGCAAAGTATATGAAGATAATCTTTGATAAGATTATGGAGTACGTCATGAAGCAATTGAATAAAGCAATGACAAATGCTGTAGCAGCATTACCTACTCATATGAGAACAATGTTTGCAGACTTAAAGGAGCAAATTGGAGAATTAATTTTATGTTTATATGGAAAACTTACTGCAAATGTTTGCGGCCAAATTGAGGGTCTGCTATCTGATGCCTTAGATATGGATAATGCTGAAGCAAAGGCAAGAAGAAATTATGAGAACAATGATACAGATGATTTAAAAAGAAAACCAATGGTTCCAACATGTTATGCTGAAGATGTTATTGGAAGTATTTTATATTCAAATCAAACACAAATTGATGATGCCAACAGAAATATTTTAGACAATGTAAATGAATTTGTTAAAGATATGCAAAGTGAACTCGCAGGTGTGAGTGGATCTATATCTGATATTTTGAGTCAAATTACTGATGTTGCTGGTAGTATCAGTGGCGCTCTCTCCTTTACAAATATCAGTCTTAATATTTTTGGTTGTGAACTAAAACCAAATGTAGCAGTATCTGATAAGTATTGTATGGCACATGGTGGATCTGCTCAACCAGATACTAATTTCCCAAGTATCAAATCTATTGAAAACTCAGTGTCTAATGGAATTGATAAAGTTCTTCCACCACCACCAGAGTCATTTGCACCACCTCCTGCAGGAACTGCTGATATTGATCTTGATACTCCAATATCACAACAGGAGAGAGATGCAGTACGTCAGGGTAATATTGTTGACGAACAAGGGAATAATATTGGTACGATTACCTGAACATAAATACACAATATGAAGACAAAGTATAACCGATAATGTCGTTTAATCTCTTCGGACCAGCAAATAAATGTGATATTAAGGTTGGATATATTTCAACCACAAGAGGTTACGTTGATGGTGTCAACCGATATGAGGCTAATAAGTATGCAAAATTAAATCCAGGAACTCAATTTATTCTTAGAAGAAGGGATAAAATTCAGTTCATGAATATCAATGGGGTTAATAAATTAGAACCAAAGGATCTTCTTCCACAAAATTCTTCTAGTGGTAACAAAGGATGTTCTGGTATTACTGGACTTGATATTTACGATGATGATGGTGGAATAAGATCAGATGCTTTTAATAATGTAGATCCACATGTTATTTTTTCCGGTGGTAATGGTATTGGAGCGAAAGCTAATCCTATATTTGGAACTGATGGTGGTCTCCTTGCAGTAGATTTAATTGATGGTGGATGGGGATATGAATACGCACCAGTCACAGAAGTAATAGATGAGTATGGTATTGGTGCGGGAGCAGTGGTTCGAGCTATTATGGTTGGAGACCCTACATATTCTAAATGTGCATTCGTTGAGACGGTTCAAACTTTTGAGGACGAAGAGGATTTTGAGGAATATGATTTATCAACTTGTGGTCCATCGGAGATAGTTTCTTTTGGTAAGAGATATGATGCAGATGGAAAAGAGGTTGGTGTGTGGGATCCAACCACATATGCAACTCTTAAGTCAAATCCTGCAGCGATTGAGCAAAGAAGATACCAAGACTTCTTAGAGTCTCTAAGAGGTGGAACAAGAGTAAATCTTCAGGGTAATATTATTCGTAACTGGTGGACAACTCAGAGAGAAAAACCATTAAGGGTTACTGCTCTCAATAAAAAGTCTAGAGTTATTCATAAGGTGACTCATCCGGCATGGAGTGAGTTTATGAATAGATATGCTGTCTCTCCAGTTCCACCATCAAATGTTCCTGGTAGTGATTTTGCTGGAATAGAACATACATTAGAGTGGGAAGAAAACTTTCCATATGATGGTGATTATAATTTTAGATATGCTGCGGACAACGTTGCGGATATCTACTTAGACAATGTATTAGTTGGTAGGACAACTAGATTTAAAGATTCTCCAGATAAGTTAAAGAAATTTGTTACTGCTGGAATCCATAGGATTAGAGTTGACCTGGAGAATATTCCTATTCTTACAAAAATACCTAAGAAAAAAGATGAGAAAAAATATATTAATACTGAGTTTGAAGTTTATGGACAAGGATCTCAAAGACATCGTGCAATAAAATTTAGTTTTACATCTGAGGGAGGAGAACATTCTTTTGTTTTAGATAATGTCCAAAAAAGTAGTAAGTCATATAAAAAAAATATAAGAGTTCTTAGGAATACGAATTATAAAGTTGTTGCTGTTGCAGATTCTGCTAAAGAAGAACCACAGATCGGACAAAGAGAATTTAAAATTAAATATGGTAATGCTTCATCAACATCAGGAAAAAGAGTTGTCAATAAAGGAAGAGAGATAGAGTTTGATGATAACGCTGGTAATGGATTTGATGTTAATGCAACTTTAAAAATTAAGTCTAGTTCTCCTGGACTTTCTGCAAAGTTCTCTGATGATGGTACAAAATTAATTGTAAAAGGTCAAAACAAGGGCGATGTTGCTATTAGATTGGATTGGAATGATAACCCTCAAACATCTGGAATTGCTGTAGGATCAGTTACTATTGGAGATGCAACATGGACTCAAAGTGGACAGAAAGGTGGTATAACAAAAACCATAAACATTAATAAAATCTCAAACACTAAATCAAATTCTGGTGTTGTAGAACAAGGCACTATGCAAAGCTTTGGCATTAGAGATAAAGAGAGAGGTAATAAACCAGGTAAAGTTATTTTTGCTGATTATGTTGGATCGGCTAATGATAATGATGATATGCAGGTTAGAGTTAATAGAGGAACTTTCACTGCATCAAATAAAAAAGTTATAAGAGGTGTTGGTCCACAAGGAAATCAAAAAAGAGGTAGTTTTGACCTAGACTTTAGAGTAGATGTTAAATCAGAATCAGGAGGATCAAGTTCCTCTAGTTCTGGTTTTGAAATGGAAGAAGTTTTTAATACTAAGAAATCTATCAATGATGCAGATAGAAAACTTTGGAGAATAAATCCTGAAGCAGGTAGAGATGGTGATTTCCTATCTCGCTTTGGAGTTCTTCCATTTAATCCTCAAAGCAAGAAGGCAACAACAGATGATTTTAGTGGAACTCATATTATTAGATGGCAATATGTAGACTTTCCTATTACCGGAAATTATAACCTTGAGATTATGGTTGATGACTCTGCAGAAGTTTACATTGGTAACCGTTCTGGAGATGGTAAAGCAGGTATTGGTAATGGTCTTAATGATATCAACAATGGTGGTGATGAAGTCATTATTAAAAAACAGGGATTCAATGCTCCAGGTAGAAGCACAGGTAAGAGTTTTGAAACAAGATTTTTTAAAGCAGGAAAATATAGAATTCGTGTAGAATTAAAACAGATTAAAGGTAAACCTCTTGCTGAAGGTAATCCCATGGCATTTGCTATGAGAATAAAAACCACAGTCAAAGAAAAGAAAGTTGTATCCGCAAAGTCTTGGAATGAAAATCCAATGGGTGTTGCATTATCAATTGATTCTCCCTTACCGCCTGCACCACAAGATCCGAAACCACAACAAGAAGGAAGATGTCCCAACAATCCATATTGGACAACTAGATTCCCTGGATCTAAAGAAAAATGGTTCCCTGTAACACACCCTGCTTGGAGTGGATTTACTAATCGGTATGCAATGTCACCTGTATTACCATTAAGTACACCAGATTCTGACAATGGTGGACAAGTGTTTAGAACTTCTTGGGTTATTGATGCACCATATGATGGTTTCTATGGAATGAAAGGTACAGTTGATAATGGTGGAAGAATTCTTGTTGATGATAGAGTAATTTTAGAGGGTGGACTGGGTTTTAATGGAAGAACTTTAGAAGGATTTAAATCAGATTTTCCTAAGACAGTTAAGTTTCCATTACAAGAAGGAAAACATATAATCACTGTTGAGGTTATTAATCAAGAAACTGATACTTTTAAAAGGATTAAGAAAAAAATCTTTGATACAAGCGATTGGTTGTCAAAACCAAAGTCAACTGGTGGTGGTGGTGAAACTAAAGTCACTTACATTGGATTGAACTCAAAAGGTGGTGGAGTAAGAGTGTCATCAAATGGAAAGAAAATTTCATTGAGAGATGGTGATGGAGATGATACCAACGCTTCTTTTGAGATTGTCTCTGGAAATGCTAAGTTCTCTCAGGACGGTAAAAGTATTGAGGGTGATGGTAAAATTGATATTAAATTAAATTGGGATGATGATCCTAATAATGCTGGAGTTGCGGTAGAAAAGATTAAAATCAAAGGTGTCACTTGGACTCAATCGGGTAGAAAAGGAAAACAAAAACAAAGTGTTACTCTTGAAAAACCTACTTCATCAGGATTAAAGTCTGGTTCTACTAGATCAAAAAATGGTACGACGTATGCTGGTCCAACGGAACTAGCAAGTTATAGAAAAGGATTTCTCTCACCACTTTTCCAAGATATTAATCTAAAACCAAATGAAGAAATTCAAGGAAAGACTTGGGTTATGCGTTGGGAAAACGTAGATTTTCCTGTTGATGGTAGATATAATATTGAGAGTCAGGTAGATGATAGAGCTGAGATTTTTGTTGACGGAGTAAAAATTCAAACGGTACTCTTTAAAAGAAAAACATTTGCTGGTGACCCTAAAACTTACAGTGATTTTAATACTACAAAAGGAAAGAAAACTGTTGAGATAAGACTTAGTAACATCCGTATACCCAACACAGGTTTCCAAGAGAATCCAACAGTTATTGATATGAAAATAACAACTGATCTCAATGTATCTACCGGAAGAGGTAGATCATGGACTACCAATCCAGTTGGAATTTCTGCTATACTAATTCCACCACCTTGTCCATTAAAGATTGTTGGAAAGGGTAGAGTATGTCAAGTTGTTGTAGATGATCCAGGAAATGGATTTCCTAAACCACCTGATAGTGGAACAGGAGATTCTACATATCCAGTTGCTATTGCATTGGAAGGTATTGAAGTTATAAATCCTGGTATTAATTACAATTGTGGAGTAGATCAACTTGTAATTGAACCAAGTAATGGAGTTAAACTCTCATATGAGTGTGATACATTTGGTAGAATTACTAAGGTCAATGTTTTACCAGAAACACCAGCATTGGCAGATTCTCCATTCTTTGGAAGAGGATTTACAAGACAACCAGAAATTAGAATGATCACTGATACTGGAATTAATTTCCAAGCAGTTCCAAGGTTTAGTGTAGTTAGAGACCCAGTTGATCCTGAGGTTTTACCAGAGCAAATTCTACAGGTGACAGATTTGGTTGGATTGAAGCAGACTGGATACATAGATGGAAGACCATACTATGGACAAGTCTTCTATAAAGAGGGAGTTCGTTATGCAGGTGTATACGAGACACCTGGACAACTCATACCAGTCTATGATACACTGAAGGAGAGTATTGATGCTGAAGTTACTACACCTCCATCTGCAATCCTCAGACAAGGTACTGATATCTCTAGCAATGATCCAAGACTTAACATTCCTGGAACCACTGATAATTTATCTTAAATAGTATTATTATAAAGGAAATATAAATGGGAGCACCTACCTCACAAAATAAAGTTAATGACAGATTAAATCGCAATGTTGATGCCAATAATGATGGTGTCATTAGTGCTGAGGAAGCTAAATCTTTTAGTAATCAGGCAAACCCAACAGATAGTGCAAAGAATAACTATACTGGTATTCGTTATGGAAATGACCACGGGTCTTGTTCTTTTGGACATATCCATAAAGGAGGCGATGTGACCGCTGGAATTTTGCTTCAGGCAAAAGATGGCCGGCACGGTTTTTTTATGGATAATGATGGTCAACGAAAAGGTTGGACATCAA
>Ga0181390_1000699_pt1 | contig 15283 bp, 8 predicted proteins | sample 13SPOviralmetaG_FD_130085 | JGI IMG/M metagenome (GOLD analysis project Ga0181390, IMG submission 130085) | Marine viral communities from the oligotrophic San Pedro Time Series (SPOT) site, San Pedro Channel, CA, USA - 13 SPOT_SRF_2010-07-21 | ecosystem: Environmental > Aquatic > Marine > Strait...
CATGAAAAACTGGGTGTATAAGGTTTTGTAACAATACCATTATGCCAGACACGCATACGTTCTATAGGTTCAGCTGCTGTTGCACCGGCCGCTGTTTCAAAAACAATACTGTTTTGATTGTAGTAACTGTCTACTGTTCCCCTGATAGCTGCCCTAAGACCTTCACCTGTCGAATTATCTCCAGTATGAAACTCTATGCCACCCAAGTAGTCATTAGTAGTTGCCAATGCATTATTACCGTATCCACTTTCCCACTGGGCTTCTGTGTGTAATTTAATTACAGCGCCTGTATCACTAGCGCCACTACTGATTGCGCCTGTTCTAGTTTTTTTAACTTGTACGGCACCGTTTATTAAATTTAACATATCCGAATGCCCACCAGCAGTCATGTAAATATTATTGCTGGCAGTGAGATAAGAGTTATATCCTTGACTTATTTTTATATTATTGTTACTGTTAGCAGTATCTATAAGTTTTAGTGCAGGACTTGAAGTTTTAATTTCTAATTTTTCCTGCGGGTTGCTATCTCCTATACCAACATTACCATTTTCACCTATAAACATAGTTGCACTTGGTGCTGATCCTGCAGCTCCAACTCCAATTGCCAATCTTGGTTGAATATTGGATCCTGATCCAAATACATTAAATCCTGCTTGTGCAACATTTCCTGATCCATCGTTTCGTTGAATTTGTAAACTAGGACTAGTAGTAGTACTTGCTAATAATAATGTGCCGTCTCTTACCTCTAAAACTTCTCCTGGAGATCTTGTACCTATACCAACATTGCCTGTTGGAGAAATAACAACATTATATGAACTATTAGTATCGTTATAAAATTCATAACCATTAGTTGTTACACCTGTTTGCCAAGATCCACCGCTACCCACACGCTGTATCCATGGATTACCATTACTTACAAATTTTGCCATAACGCCACCGGGCGGATCTACTGCATTTACATGAAATACAGTATCTGGTGTGATAGTACCAATACCAACTCTATTTGTAGCGTGATCTACTTTAAGTAGATTGTCAGCACTGTCTACTATTAAATCGTCTGTAGTTATACTTGTGTTTGTGATTGATGTTGCCATGTATTATCCTATCCCAAAAGGTATCCGCCCCAACTGCTATATCTACTACTGGTACCACTACCATAAAGATAACATGTGCTACTACTGTTTCCAACACTTGAACAAGTTGCATAATCGCCAGCATTTAAATTTACAGTTAGCTCTACACTTGCACCGTTCCACTGATGTCCGTTACCGCCACCGCCTCCACTGTGTTCATTACTGTATGTCAACGCAGTTCCATTAATTTTTATCTGAACATGATAGTCATTTGTACTGGGGTTAGTAAACATACTGTGGTAATAGAAGTGGTACATGCCATCTACCGGAGCAGTAAATCTACCATTACTATTATTATAATGACTGGTATTTCTTTGATATACAAAGTTCCAATTGTTTAGATCTACACCATGCCATGTATTCATGTATCTGTGTTCGGGAAATCCAACAGTACCAAAAGATGGATGGTATGGTTTTGTAACAATATTATTACCACCATCTACTCTCATAATTTCAGTATTGTAAGAATAAAATTTAACATGACCGGCTGTACCGTTAGACTTTGTTGTTTTAATAGTTATGTCTCTTTCAGACATTAATGCAAGTGATGTATTTGCATCTTCATTCATAATTTCTAAAGAACCATCTGCCATTATAATGCCTGGATTAGCAGAACTTACTCCTCTAAATCTAAGGGTTCGTGATGTATTTCCAGTACCATCTAGGCGAAGAACTTCACCATTACCAAAGACATTTAATTTTGAACCTGTGGGATTACTAGAGAAATTTCCTCGATTTACTGAAATATTACCGCCATTGCCATCTATAAACAAAGCACCGGAATTACCACTTGATTTAACAGTAAAGTTTTGATTTATATCTTCACCATTGTTAAATACTGTACCTCCACTAGAAGTTAATCTAAGAACCTCTGTAGTGGAATTAGCATAAAACCTAAAACTGTTGTCACTATGTTCGTATGTAAGTTGCCCTTTGATATTAGCATTACCTGTTGCAGTACCGTCACTAAAATGTATGTTACCATTTTGAGCAGGATCACTTACAATAGTCATACCTGTTCTATTAGATGTGTTTCCTATTACAAAATCATCAGCATTAGCATGTGCATTAGTGTTTACTGTACCCCCAGTACCAATACCTACACGACCTGATCCATCAATACGCATACGTTCTGTATTTGCAGTGTGTATAGATAGATTATCTCCATCATGCTGATATATGATTCTACCAGCTCTTTTAGCATTATTATCAGCTGTTCCATCTGCAAAGTGAATCATTGCAAATGGTGTAGATCCAGCACTTCTAATTGTCATCCCAGTGTTGCCAGAACTTGCAAGTAAAAGATTTTGTGCATTAGAGTCGTATGAAGAATTATTACTATCTCCAATACCTATATTGCCACTTGAATCTATTGTCAAGTCAGGACCTGAACTGTTAACGTTTTGTAAATGTTCTAATACAACAGTGGTCATTTAATTACCTTATTCGCCTTCTTTGGCGGCCATTTCAGCTTCAGCTTCTGCATTACGTTCTGCCGCTGTTTTTGCAACATCTAAATCAAATGCTTGTTGAATTTGTGCATCACGCCCAACTGCTATTGCAATGTCGTTAGCGTTACAATGTGCTACTACAAGGCCTACGATTTCGTCGCCTGCAATTCTTGCACGATTAGTAACAGCATTATCAGCCCAATCCTGTGGATCTGCTGCACAATATTCCATACATTTTAATTCAATGTCTGTAACTTCTATTGAAATTGTTGCCATTTTTTTCTCCTTTTCGAGTTATTACTCATTATTTAGTCTAGGGTGTAGTCAACGCATAACCTATAAATTGGCCATACGCTCCACCGTCTACTTTTGGTGAACCACCCTGAGCTCTTAATTCTACATGGTCATTTGCACTTAAAGGTAACACTACAAATCCCATCATATTTTCCCATCCGCCAGTATAATAGCCATATATTCTACCACCATAGGTACTAACTTGACTACTACCGTTCTTATACCAATCAAAATACATGGTTCCTGCAGCATTTTTCCATATATTACTGTGAAATGCAAAATAATAGTTGCCTGCATATGGTGCAGTAAATCTATTAGTTGTACCGTTAAAATGATTACCAGTGTTTACATGTGCATCATAAAAATCAACAACTGCACCCGATCCTAGTTCCGTATTTGTATAGTAAGGTCTAGTTGCAAAGTTAGGCATTTTATCAAACTCAACTTTACCGGAATTTTTAAGAGTAATACCTCTGTTTAAACTACCAAATTGAGAAGAATGCAACTCCAAATGTGCGCCATGATTACTTGCACTATCGTCTTGAAGATTATTTTTTATTGCACCATTAACATTATCTCTTTTATCTTTAAACAAATATCCGCTTTTATGTCCACCAGATGTACCGCGATATTTTATTGTAACATTATCCGAAGATGTTGAATTACCAGTATCTGAAATAATTTGTACACCACTGGATTGCGTAACTCTAAACTTATCCCCCATTACGGATAATTCACCAGTTGATACGCTAGGAACTAGATATAAGGAACCGTAGTATGCGGCACTTTCCATGGATATATTAAAATTCCAGTTACCTTCACTAGCATGACCTGCATCAACATTACGTGTAATACGTAAGTCACCTTTTACATCTAATGTAGAAGCAGGCGATCCTGTATTAATGCCTACGTCTCCGCCATTAGTAATACGCATACGTTCATTTCCAGCAGTTCCGTCGTTATCACGAGTTCTAAAAGTAAGATCTACTCGATTGCTTGAGTTAGCACCAGCCCCTATTTCAAATATTTCACCATTAGTGTCTGCACTAGAAGATTGCAATAATATGTGAACATCACCAGTGTCTTTTAAATGAAGTTTTCTCAAAGGATCTACTGTTCCTGTGCCAATACCAATATTACCAGTACTGCTAATACGCATACGCTGTATATCAGCAGTATAAAAATCCATATCAGCAGCATCTCGTAATTTTATTAAACCTGCACCACCTTCACTACTATCTGCTTGACCAATGTCCAATCCTGTGTAACCATCGTTAGTAACTCTAACATATGGATAAGAACTTGATTTTACATTTAGTTTTGTTGTAGGACTGTCAGTACCAATACCAACATTGCCACTGGTATCAATTACTACGTGTGAGTTGCTAACACCGCCAGCTGAGAATCTAAGCTCGTTATATGAGCCTACTTCAAAATGTGTGGTTCTAGAATCTAATCTGGCTAAACTAGTGGTACCATCGTTTTCGTAAAATTTTAACTGACCAATATCATCTGCACTTCTGCCTCTGATGTTTATTGCTTCAGCACTATTAGGTGACACAATATCTAATGTAGTATTTGGACTAGTTGTACCAATACCAACATTACCGCTACTATCTGCAGCAACTATTTGATTTATAGGTAAAGTATTATTACCTGCTATATCAGGTACAGTTAGATCATAATATCCACTTGTGTTTCCGCTTACTCTAATACTACTCATTTAAATTACTACCCATCTTGAACCTGGATCTAATGTGACTACAACGCCTGATCCCAATGTAATTGGTCCTGTACTCATTGCATTTTCTCCATTTGCTATTGTATAACTACTGCCTATTGTACTACTATTTACAATAAATCCGCCACCACTTTTTAAATTTTTTGTAGAAGTAACTTTGCCACCAAATGTTGTATCTGCCGCAATTTTTGCAGCATATGCTGTATCAAAATCGCTTTGGCTAAAACTATCACCTGGTATAAATTTACTATTTCCTGCGTCCCAAATTAAACTTTGGTTTGCACTAGGTGCATTTGTTGTTATGTCTACATCTGCTAAATCGCCTACACTTTTTGCACCAAATGTGGCGTCAAAGTCTGCTGTTGCAAGTTTAGTAGCAATGCTGTTTGTTACAGTTGTACTAAAGTTTGCATCGTCTCCCAGGGCGGCGGCTAGCTCATTTAATGTGTCTAACGTACCAGGAGCCGCATCTACTAGTGCATCTATTTTAAGTTGTGCTCTGGCGTCTGCACGTGCATTTGTAAAAAATACATTGGTACTTCCTTCAGTTAAGTCATCACTATTAGTTGTACCAGCTTGTTGCCAGGCACTTCCGTCCCAGATATACAAAATATTTGTATCCGTGGCAAACGCTTGGTCTCCGGAATTATTGCCTGTTAACGGTAAGTAAGTACTATCATCATAAACATTAACCTTAGCAATAACTGCTGATCCGTCTTCAACAACAAGCTCTGCTGTACCTGCTACTTCACGTATCTTGTTTTCGAATGAAGGAGTATTTTCCACATATGTTGCCAAATCTTGTGGTACAAATTTGCCAACACTGGCATCATATACAATACACATTTGGTTAACTAAACTAGGAATTGGTCTCAATTCAACTGGAGTTTTGTGGCCCTCCTGTGTATGCATTGCATATATAACATAATTGCCATTGATATTTGTTTCAACAGCCAAATCTTTTATTGTTATTGCTCCACGCATACTACTATGATTACCACACTGGTAATACAAGGTATCTGGTGCATTACTAGGTACTGTAAATGTTACTGCGCCACTATCTGTTCTGCTTCCAGTTACTCCACTAGTATATTCACCAAAGTAGGTTCCTGCACTAAAATTACTGCCGTTATCTGTTGATAGGTAAAAAGGATGTCCACTTGCGTTTACATTAAATGTATAAGTTCCGCCTTTGTAAAGCGGTCCCAAGTTTGGATTATCTCCAGCCGCACTACCACTAAACGTATACGCACCAGCACCGTTATTTGTTACACTGTAACTTACTGTTGGTGCTGTTAGTGTAGGTGGTGTAATAGTTGCAGGAACATTAACACTCAAACGCTGTACATTAGTTGCAGTACCGCTGTTTATACTTGGATGTGTATCACTAATTGGACCTGCACTTGTTGCCCAACTTACTAGGTTATCTGTACCAGCACCGTCTATCCATTTAAAATATAACGTGTGTGTTTGTGTCATATTGCCGTGTGTAACATACGCAGCAAAGTTGTTAATAGTGTAAGTACCTTGTTTGTATAAAGGCACATTTACTTCTGGTGAGTTTGTTATGGTTCTACGTGCGTAAGGAAGTGTACTTTGTTCCCATGTCCATAACCAAGCAGTATCTTGTCCTGCGGCTGGTGCATCTACTTGTATTTCTAAAACTTCAGGTGCAATTGCCAAGTCAATATTAACCAAAGAGTCAATATTAGTTGTATCTATATCTAAATCTGTGATTGTGCCACTGGCATCTACAACTAAACTTTTTGCAAGTTGTACTAGTTCATAACCTTTACTTGACATGTAATAATCCTATCGCTATTACACTTATTTATCCGTCTACTCCTGGTTAGGATTATAATCTGGGTTTGCGTCATACACAACATCAGGAGTTAATTCAACAAGTTCTCCATCCTGAAGATCCCACATAGGATGTTCAGACACTTTATCTATATAACTATCATAACCATTATTACAAAGTGTTGCAGAATGATTGCAATCCTCTGATGTTAAGTATTCATCTGGTTTTAGTATAAATGCTATTTGGTTATCTTTAATATAAAATCTATATTTTTCCATTTTAAGTTCCTGTTACATACATTGGGCTTGTTTTCATAGCATCAGTGGTAATATTGCGTAGATGCATTCCTCCACCACGTGTACTGAACCAAGTATCAGCTTGTGCGTCACTATGAGCGTTGGATAGATGTCCGGCACCACCTCCTCCAAGGAGTGCTACAAACCATGGACCTTGTGTATAAGTGCTGGGCATTGTTAATTGAACTGTATACTTATATACAGGTTGTCCAGAGTGTCCGTTACTGCTTGCTGTTGACTGGCTACTAGTTACAGATCCTTGTGACCCGCGGCCTTCAATTTGAGTTACTGTTGATCCGTTAATATCCCACTTAGAGTATCCTGGACTAGGATAATGATTGAAATGGTAAACCATAACTCTAGTATATTGTCCCCAGTGACCACTTTTTTAAAAATTAAACCATTTTGCAGTTCCAGGACTGCTATCACTACTTCCCAAATATCCTAAATAATAAACTACTTTGTGTCCTGCTTCCCACCAGTCACCAATGTATCCACTTTGTGCGCTAAAGGTTGAGTTGGAACTATCGGATCCTAGTTGTATACTTTTTGCTTTGAATCCTGCGCTAACTTGCACTTTGCCATATCCGTCTCCAGCATCTATTCTAAGGTTACCGCCTTCAGCTCTCATTTCCCAACTACGAACACTGCTTTCGTCGAAAGCTAAAGAGTTGCCAAGCATGTGTAGGCCACGTCTACCAGTACCGTTTATACTGGATCTTAGGCTTCCAGCAATATTACCATTTTGATACAAGTCAAAATTATGATCAGTTCTAGAACCAACACCAGCACCACTTATTTTTCCTCTAAGCTGTCCTGCTGACCCTAATCTAATTTCACCGTCTGCAGCACCTGCATACATTGCAATATCAACATACCCACTACTGTCTTGGATTTTTACAGCGTCTGTTAACCCACTACCGCTGTTAGGTACTTTAATATGAAGTCGTGTTCCGCTTGGAGCATCAGTACCAATTGCTACTTGACCTTGATTATCTATTGTAAACTTTTTAGTATGAGAAGATGCTTGACTTGTCCACACACTAAAATCATGATTATTTCCATTGTTAGTCATTTCTGACTGTAATATTACACCTCTAGCTAAAGGATCATTTCCTGTACCTGTCATATGCAAACGTACACCAGATCCTTGCGTACTATTTGCACCACCACGTAAAACTAGCGCATCATACATTGTTCCATTTGCTGATCCTGGAAATATATCTAAAGGGGCAACAGGTGATGTTGTTTCTCCACCAATACCAATATTACCGTTCGTATCGATACGCATGCTTTCTGAGCCACCATTTTCAATAATAGTGTTGGTTCCGTCATGTTTAATAATGGTAGATGTTCCACCACCACTTGCGTCATCAAGTTCTATTGCTGGTAAATAATTCTGAATTAACAGACCACCTGATCCGTCATTAGTTGCATCAACAAGAGTTAAAGTGCGGCTTGGCGAACTCGTCCCAATACCAACTTTACCATCGGTCTTAATGAATAAATCATTTTCTCTTTGAGCACCACCAATACCAAGTCCAGTAGACTGTACTTGTATACCACCAACTGGATTGCTACCGTAGTAATACTCTACTACAGTACCAGCACTACCGCTTCTTGTAAACCTAGATTTTTTACCATTCCCCCTGACTTCAAGTAATTGAGCTGGCGCAGTTGTTCCAATACCAACCTTGCCATCGCTTGTTATATTGATACCTCTATTTTCGTCCCAGCTACCGGATACATTACTATAGATTCCAAGTCTATCATTGTCAAAGTGACTTAATGCAAAACTAGTATTTGCTCCCCAAAATTCAATTTGTCCATTATCTCCACCAGGTGCAATTAGTATATCACTATAACCTCCCCTAGCAGTTGCACCTGATCCTACAGTAACATTACCAGTAAAACTAGGATTGTTAATAGGTGCTTTAAGTGCAATATTATTTGCTGTTGTAGTAGCAAAATTTGGATCATCTCCCAATGCCGCTGCTAACTCATTTAGAGTGTCTAATGTGGCAGGTGCTGAATCTGTAATAGTTGCTATAATATTCGTAGCAGTATCAAAGTCATTACTACTTAAATATGTTCCTACTCTTGCATCTGTATAAAATAAGTTTGTAGTTCCCTCAGTTAAGTCATCACTGTTTGCCGCTCCGGCTTGTTGCCAAGCACTGCCGTCCCAAATATATAAAATGTCTGTGTCGGTAGCAAAAGCCTGATCACCCGGGTTGTTTCCAGTAAGTGGAAGATATGTACTGTCGTCATAAACATTAACTTTTGCAATAACTGCACTTCCATCTTCTACAACCAGTTCTGCTGTTCCTGCTACTTCACGTATTTTATTCTCAAAACTAGGCGTGTTCTCTACATATGTAGCTAAGTCTTGTGGTACAAATTTACCACTACCTGCATCATAAACAATACACATCTGGTTAACAAGACTTGGAATTGGTCTCAATTCAACTGGTGTGGCATGTCCTTCTTGTGTGTGTTGGAAGTAAACTACATAATTTCCATTAATGTTTGTTTCAACAGCCAAGTCCTTGACAGTAATTTCGCCTCTCATTGCACTGTGATTACCGCACTGGTAATACAGTGTATCAGGTGCGCCTGCAGGTACAGTAAATGTAATTGTACCACTATCAGTTCTACTACCAGTTACTCCACTAGTATATTCACCAAAATAAGTACCAGCACTAAAGTTCGTGCCATTGTCTGTTGTAAAATAAAACGGATGTCCAGTAGCTGAAATATTAATTGTATATGTGCCGCCTCTGTAGAACGGACCTATGTTAGGATTATTTCCTGCCGCACTTCCACTAAATGTATAACTTCCACTTGCGGTGTTTGTTACAGTGTATGCAACACTAGGGTTAGTCAAACTGGGCGGTGTAATTGTTGCAGGAACATTTACTGTAATGCGTTGTACATCTGTGGCATTACCGCCATTTATACTTGGATGCGTATCACTTATAGGTCCTGCACTTGTTGCCCAACTAACTAAGTTGTCAGTGCCAGCACTGTTTACCCATTTTAAATACAAACTGTGTGTTTGTGTCATGCTACCATGTATGTCATATGCCGCAAAATTATTGACTACATATGTACCTTCTTTATATAATGGAACATTTAGCTCTGCACTGTTTGTAATTGTACGTCTGGCATATGGCAGGGTACTTTGTTCCCAAGTCCACTTCCACATAATGTCCTGTCCCATGTCAGGGGCATCTACTTGTATTTCTAAAACTTCAGGAGCAATGCTTAAATTTACATCAGGAACGTTAGGACTATCAACTGCCGTTGCAGTAATTGTACCATTAATATTTAAATCTCTTGTGCTATCTCCGTCTAGATCACTTATTTGACTCTGATAGTCTACTAAATTTCTTACTCTACTCATACTGGCATATACCTTATATCTATACTTTGATTAAGAAGTGGAGGACTAACAAATGTTAGCGTTGTTCCTGCCACACTGTAATCACTTGGTGGTAGTATACTACCATCCAAAATTAACAACAAACTGTTTGCATTATGCCCTGTTGGTATTGCATAATCAACAGTACTACCATCTCCTGTATACTGGTTGCTTGTGTATGTTAAATTTAATTTTGCATTTGTTACACTATCGTCTGCAACAACATTTAATCCTGCTGGTAAACCTAAATATCTTATATAAATTCTTGCATTTAATGCAGGAGGTCCTGTAAATGTTAAACTTGTACCACTTACTGTATAGTTTTCATCAGGCTCTTGTATAACATTGTCTACCATTACTAGTAATGCTTGTGCAGTACCAGGTTCGTTGTTCATTGTGTATACTGTAGTTGTGTTATCGCCAGTATATGTTTGACTTGCATACGCAGCAGCCGCTATTTTGCTACTGCCTATTGTGCCGTCTTGAAGTTTCGCACCAGTAATACTATTATCTGCTACTATGCCAACTGGTAATGCTACACCATATCCACGTATTTCTACAATTTGTCCATTTGTTGGAATTCCGCCTAGTGTTAATGTTGTACCTACTACTGTGTAACCACTTGCTTTTTGTGGTACTCCATCTACAAAAACCTGTATAGCGTTTTTACTACCTGGATCTTGACTAAGTGTAAATGCGGCACTTGATCCATTTGCAGTAAATTGATCTGCAAAAACATTTGCTGGATCTAACATTGCGTTTGTTATAATGGAATTGGGTATTTGTCCTGCACTAATCTGTCCAGTTAAATCTGTAAAGTCAGCGGCGGCATCTCCAGGAATAAATTTGCTGTTTACGTTGTCCCAAACCAATACTTGTTCGTTTGTAGGTGCCGTTGTTGTAATGTCAACATCACTTAAATCACCAATACTTTTTATTGCAAAGCGTGTGTCAAATGTAGTATCAAAATCTGCTATTGCTAACTTTAGTGCAATTGAATTTGTTACTGTTGTGCTAAAATTGGCATCATCGCCCAGTGCCGCGGCTAGTTCATTTAGGGTATCCAAAGCACCTGGTGCTGAATCTACTAATGCGTCTACTTTTATTTGGGCTCGGGCATCTGCACGTGCATCTGTATAATAAAGGTTTGTACTACCTTCGCTTAGTGCATCTGTATCTTTTGCTGTAAATGCAGTGTCAAAATCACTTTGGCTAAATGGTGCTTGTGGAATAAAATTACTACCATCCCAAACTAAAGCATCTCCGTTAGTTGGAGGTGTTGTAGTTGTATCTACATCACTTAGTACATCAATGCTTTTAAGTGCAATAGCAGTATCGAAGTCGCTTTGATTAAAACTATCTCCAGCAATCCATTGGCTGTTTGCATTATCCCATATAATACTTTGACCATTTGTAGGTGCAACACTAAAGACTACATTACCCAGTGCATCTAAATTATGGTTACTAATATCACTTACTGTTCCAGTAACATCTCCAGTTAAATTTCCTGTAACATCTCCAGTAATATTACCAGTAATAGGACCTGTAAAACTATTTGCAGTAACGTTATCTGCTTCTACATCTACAAGCACATTACTGTTGTTTACAACACGAAAGTTACCAGAATTATCTTTAAGTTGTACATTACCTAAATGTATTGTACTTCCACTAACATATAAAGCACGCCATTTTTTAGTTGCGCTACCTAAGTCATATGTATTGTCAGCGTCTGGAATAATATGGCTTGTAATGTCTGCATTAAATGTTACACTATCTGTGTCTGCATCACCAAGCGTTATGTTTCCGCCAGCAGTAATATTACCGCTGGCATGAATATCTCCAACTACGTCCAGGGCATGCTGGGGGGTACTTGTGTTTATGCCCACACGATCGTTGAGATAGTCTATATAAAGTGTATCTGTATCAAAGTGAAAATCGCCATTGGCATCTGGTGCCATTTTTATGGGAGTTACACTGCCATCCATTGCTACAGCAAGATCATACTTACGTCCTAGGTGCAATGCACGTATGCTTGCTAAATTTTCAGGTGGCTCACTGAACTCAAGATCACCATTAGCATCTAAATCATAACTGTTTAGTGCGCCTGGATCTTGAACAACACCATCAATCGTTACAATAATCGCACGGCTAACAATTGGTTTGGGGGTACTAAGTGTAAACACTGTAGTGGTGCCATCGCCTGTTAACTCGTCGATTGTAAACGGTTGCTGACTGTGTACAATGCCAAAACCAATATAACTCATGTCTGTAGGATCCTCAACTTATTATACAGTATTTATGCTCTTAGGGAGTTTTAGGTTTAACGATTTACTGATGGGTTAGATAGTTTTTAATCTATCTTGGGATACTTGTCTTTTACTGCTTGAAGGGTAGCTGCCATATCACTTGGAAACAAACCAGCGTGAAATAAAGCGTCCAATTGGTCTCCAATTTCAGGATATTCAGCCGCTCTGTTTATTCTAGCCTGTTCATTATTAAAAGCCTTTGTTAATTGTGCATCATCTGCTACAATAATTTCTGTACCATCTTCTAAATAAACTTTATTTTCATCTGCTGTGTTTATATTTTCATATATAGTACCAGCAATTTTTGCATAATCTATCATTTTAATACTGCCTTACCCATGCTGTGGCAGATACATGCCAAGTTCCGTTATAACCACCCGAATAACCATTACCATGATAATAAGGTATAACATTTGGACTTCCTCCAGGATATGTGCCTAATGGTCTACCAGGATCTGGCGCATAATTAGTTCTTTGGCTACGGGGATTAGCCGCTGAACTACCATAACTTATAGTGTTATCATATGCATATCCATCGGACCCACTAGCTGTTGCCCACCACTGAGTATCTGTTATGTAGGCAATTTGTCCTCCAACGTCCATCTTAATAATATTTTGGTCTGTTTCTCCACCTAAAGCATGTACAAAATTAGTAGCTAAACGAGCCATTCCTCTTGAACCAGCGGTTGTACTAGAGCCAGCGGCAGTAAGACCTTGACCTGGTGTATTCAAAGTTCCAACTGCACCTTCGCCTAAAGCGTCTCCAGTTATTTCATATGTAGAATTATATGATCCGCCTGTTCCAGCAAGTCTTAAAAACAACATAAATCCATCAGCTTCTACGTAAACCTGTTGTGCAGATATACCTGAAGATTTTTTACCAGTAAGCCAGTAAAGTCCTGGTGTAAAAGCACCCCCTAGTGCAGTAATAATATCCGATCCATACTCAGGAGCCAAAGCCGGTGCAGAACCATCTAATACTGCATTGGACATTCTTATCCAGTCTGTACCGTCCCAATGTGAGAAAAGTTTATCTGTTGTGTGGTACCACATGTCTCCCTCTACTGCACCAGAAGGAGTGCTACCTGATTTAAAGATTGTAGCTTTTGCTGCAAGAGAAGTATCTATTTGTGTTTGTGTATAAACATCTGCGGAATTGGCTTTTGTAGCTAATTCTGTTTGTGTTGCTACAGTATCCCCACCTGTTGTAATATTTCCAACAACTGTAAGATCGCCTGTTAAATCCGTTGTACCTGCTACTGTCAAGTTTGTACCATTGATAAGTTGTAGGCTATCGCTTCTAAATCTAGCACTGATGTTATTACTGCCAGCTTTTTTATGAGCAATTTCTATAATACCATCTTCTGTACCATCAGCGGCATCTAATATTTTACCAGTAATTTTTGCGTATACTATAGATTGTCCTGCATCATTTTTACCATCAAATTTAATTTGACCCAAGTAATCAGCATTTGTAGCACTAGCACTGTTTCTAAATAACGTAAACTCAGGACCAGCGGCACTGCCTGCATCTGTGTTTTCCATTGTTAAGTTACCAGTAAGTGTACCACCAGCTAGTGGTAGTTTTGTAGCAATACTGTTTGTCATAGTTGTTGCAAAGTTAGGGTCGTCTCCTATTGCTGCAGCTAATTCATTTAATGTATCTAATGTTCCAGGAGCAGTATCTATAATTGCATCAATTTTTAATTGTGCTCTAGCGTCTGCCCTTGCATCTGTATAATATAGGTTACTGCCTTCAGATATATCTCCTGTATTAATATTGCTAAGTTTTGCGGCTGTAACTGAGCCATCTGTAGGCACACCTACATTATGTGCAACACCATATCCACGCACTTCAACAATACTACCGTTGGAAGGATTTGCTGGAAGTGTAAGTGTTGTACCACTTACTGTGTAATTGCTTACTAACTGTGGTACACTATCTATGAATACCTGTATTGCATGTCCACTGCCTGGATCTCTACTCAGTGTAAATGCCGCTGTATTACCATCAGCAGTAAATTGATCTGCAATAGTAATACTGCTTTGTAATTTTGCAGGTGTAATAAGTGCATCTGGAATCTGCGTAAGTGCAAGGCTACCTGTTAAGTCAGTAAATGCCGCCGCCGCATCACCTGGAATAAATTTACTATTGGCATTATCCCAAACTAAAACCTGTTCGTCTGTTGGTGGTGTTGTTGTGATATCAACGTTGCTTAATTCTCCAATACTGTTGTTACTTAGATCTTCTTCTCCAGTACCAGGAACCCATTTTGTGCCATTGTATTTTAATACTTGATTATTTGTAGGAGGACTTGTAGTTAAATCAACATCTGTTAAACTATCCAAGCCCAAAGTTATACCACTTGCCGCACCATAAACAAGAACATTTATTTCATCATTTAGTGCCGGCGCAGTAACAAATGTTACTGATCCATTACTATAACTATAATCGTCTGGCTGTGTAACTAAAATACCATTCATGTATACAAGTACTGTGCTATTACCACTGCCGTATACATTGTAAACTGTTGTTGTATTATCGCCTACAAAATTACGTAGGTAAAATGCTGTACCACCTGCACCTGTAGCACTTAACCATTCTGTGCCACTGTAAACATAAAGTTCACCAGTTGTACCGGTATCAAACCAAAGGTCGCCTTCTTTAAGATTAGTTGTAGGTGCTGTTGTACTGTACGTTGCACCGCCTCCACCTAATGCACCCCATTCAGTGCCATCATAGCCTTCAAACGCTACTAGATCGCTGTTAAAGCGTATCTGACCGTTTGCAGCTGTAGGACGTTGTATAGTTGTTCCAACTGGTAAATTTACTGCAC
>Ga0181390_1000703_pt1 | contig 15245 bp, 4 predicted proteins | sample 13SPOviralmetaG_FD_130085 | JGI IMG/M metagenome (GOLD analysis project Ga0181390, IMG submission 130085) | Marine viral communities from the oligotrophic San Pedro Time Series (SPOT) site, San Pedro Channel, CA, USA - 13 SPOT_SRF_2010-07-21 | ecosystem: Environmental > Aquatic > Marine > Strait...
ATATAACCACGAAGATTACCACCTGATGTGTAGTAATATGAAATACCACCACTGATTGCTCGACTGTCGTTCCAGTCGATTCTGTTCATTCTTGATGTAGAAGCAAAATCTCCATAGTAAGAAACGTTATTAGCATCGTAGTAAATATTAGCGGTAACTTGTAATGACTTAAATTTCTCGTAACCAGTTCCTGGGTTATTTCTTATTGCGATCGTACCATCTGCTTCAATAGCAATGTTCGATGCTACAACACCACCCCAATGGAATCCGATGTGAGGAGGAGTTGCTGCTCCTGTTCCTGTGTAATTACTTTCTCTTAATTCGATTGAAGCAGTAGAATAACCTGTTGCTGTTGAAGATGAAGCAAACTCAAAGTTGCCGAGTAGTTTAGCACCGTCGCCAGGTTCAATGTAATATGCTGCATTATTAGAATCATAGTAACGAGGAGCGTAAACATTAACTGCAAAGTCTGCAGAGTTATTATCGATGTTAACTCTTTGTGTTCCATTAGTCCATACTCTAAATGTATCATTAGCAGCAAAGCCAAAGTAAGTATTTGTATCACCACGATGTCTAATATAATCATCAATATCAATTGTATTTAATTGTGAGTCGCCATTCGGGTCAACATAATATGCTGTGTTATCGCTTGCATAGAAGTATGGTGAACGCATAGAAGTATCATGTTGTAGATATGCTCTTTGCATTCTTGCCCAACGTACGAATGCACCACCTCTTCCTGTATTGGCGTAATCACCAAATTCCATGTGTTCATTAGAACCAGCATCACTATCATCAGCAGTTGAGAATCTTAAGTAACCACCGTTATTTGTTCCTTTCCATTCAATATGAGCATCGTCATTAGCAGGTAGACCTGGACCAAATTTAAGTACTGTATCACCAGCAGGATTATTTAATGTTAATCCTCTAAATATTGAAGTACCGTTAGGGTCAGCATAATAAGCGTTATCATTTGAATCATAGTAACGAGCAAAGTAAGCATTGTTACCAGTAACATCTCCTGAGAAATTACCAGCTTGAGCATATATTGCACTCCAACGATAACTTGTTAAACCTAAGTTACCTGTATTAGTAACTCTTGGTATAATATCACCACCTGATGCTCCGTTATTTTCGCCGAAGACATAGTGAGTAGACCCACCTTCTGTAGATTCAAACGCCATCGCTAAGTTAGCGCCAGTAGTATACGAGTTATCAGAATGCCAAACTTTAATAGAGGCTTGTTGTAATCCACTTAATCCTGGTGTTTCAGTTGAACCTTGGTCGGTCATTGTAATACCGACACCGCCACCATTAGTTTGTTTTTGTAACTCAATACCCGAGCCCCAAACTTCAAGTTTGTTTCTTGCTCTTACTGTTGAATTACTTACTCTAAATCTTTCAGTACCATTTGTATCAATCTTAACTGCATCGTTACCTGGGAATCCAATTAAAGTATTTGTATCGCCACGATGTCCGATATAATTATCAATATCGATACGAGACATTTGCGATGTACCATCTGGGTTAGTATAGTAAGCAGTATTTTGATATGAATAATAAAGGTTACCGTGGTATTGACCTGTTGTGTAAATATCCTTATTGTTTCTGGCACGAATATATGTACCATCAAGCATATACCAACCACCACCCCAACCGAAGCCTAATTCTTCGTCTTTAAGGAATGTTGCTGTACCACGACCAATTACAATAGCATCATCATTTGATGTTAATTGAATTGAGCCATTGACATGTAATTTGTTATTTGTAAGTGCTCCACCGACAACTGGAGTATTATCACCAACTGTATATGTTACTGAAGAACCACCAACAACGAAGTTACCATCGTCAAGAGCGACTGCTACTTCATTACCACTACTTGTCCAAAATCCTATGTTTTGACTGATTTGAGGTGTTAGATAGAAATTACCAGCTGAATCACCTCTAAATGCTGCAGGAGTAGTACCATTTCCATCAGCTCTAAATTCGATGTATCTGTTACCAGCGTTAAATGGATTTACATTAGCATCAATTCTGTTAAGGTACATTAGAGAGTAAGCGCCAGAACTGTATTGACCACTGATTGCTAATGTTGTACTTTGATTTGTTGCTATGTCTTGGTGGCCTGCTAAAGCAATACCACCCGTGCCTGAACTATCATTATAGCGAGCTGAGTCAGCAATATTAGCAATACGAACACTACCATTTAATGTTGCAGATAATGTAGCATCTGCAGGATTTAAATAATATCCAGTTGATTGTCTATCAACAAATCTGTCTGCTAATACATCATAATTAAATGTAGCATTTGTGTTATTGATTGTTGCTCTGATTCCGCCGCCAGTTGTAAGCTCAATCGTGTCATTTCCTGCGAATCCAAGATAAGTATTTGTGTCACCACGATGTCTTATCCAATCATCAATATGCACTTCTTGCATTTGAGAATCGCCGGCAAAGTTACCGTAATAATTAGTATCGTTACTATCGTAATAGATAGGTGATCGCATTTGGTTATTTGCTAATACATATGTATTATTAACTTCAAGTCTTTCAGCACCACCAGTTACAACTCTAAATTGGTCAGCATTGTGGAATTCTATGTATGTATTAGTATCACCATCGTGAATAATCTGACCGACTAAACTAATATTATTTACACGAGATGTACTTGCAAAATCTCCGTAATAAGTAGCATTACTACTATCGTAATATCTTCCAGCATATAGATTAGGGAAAATACCATCAAGAGATGAAGTGACATAAGTCGTATCAATTAAAACTCTCTCGGTACCATCTGTTGCAAATCTTATATTATTGTCTGCTGGGAATCCAAGATAAGTAGTTGTATTACCACGATGTTTTAAATAATCATCAATTTGTAAATCATGGAATTCGGAAGAACCTGCTGGGTCTGCGAAATAATTAGTATCATCGGCATCAACAAATCTTGGAGCAGTAACATCACCTGTAAAGGTACCACTACCACCTGATATATTTCCGCCTGCAGAAATATCTTTAGAAGCAAAGAAGTCACCATCCGATTCCATACGGAAGCGCCATGTGCTACCTGTTGTGAATTGAAGATTACCACCAGCGTTTGTTGTTAAATCATTTGGTGATTCGTATATTCTCCAATCACTACCACCTTTCCACTGAATACCTTCGTTTGGACCTGGGTCGTTAAATGTAAGATTGTTTAAATTATCAATCGTACCATTATTCCAGTTCCACGTGCCTGCAACATTACCACCAGTTGCTGGGTCCATATAGCGAGCATTATTATCTGCGTCTACAAACCTTTTACCAATAACATCAGTTCCAGCAGTAACTGTTGTTGCAGCACTTACTGCACCAGCTGAAGCTGTAATATTACCCGTTGTAGCTGTAATATCATTTTGAGCTGTCATGCTGTCGCCAGCAGTTACATTACCTGCTGTAGCTGAAACATTACCTGCTGTAGCTGTGACATTATTTTGTGCAATAACATCATCACCTGCAGTTACGTCACCAACTGTTGCTGAAACATTACCTGCAGTTGCTGTTATATTTCCTGCTGTTGAAGTAATATTGTTTTGGGCGATCATGTCATCACCAGCAGTAACATCTTGTCCTGCGGTTACATTACCTGCCGTAGCTGCAACATTACCTGTTGTGGCCGTTACATTATTTTGTGCAATAACATCGTCACCAGCTGTAACATCACCTGCTGTAGCAGAAACATTACCAGTTGTTGCTGTAATATCATCTTCTGCAACTATATTTCTATCTGCTGTAACATCACGACCTGCTTCAACATCACGTTCTACTTCAAGGTCACCTGAAGCATCTGATTTCATTGCCCAGTTAGCAGCGCTATTTAAAAATCCAATTTCACCATTATTAGAATATAATGTTCTGTTGTTGTTTTGACCATCAAAGAATATTTGTGCAGGACCCGCGTTATCACCAACTGTAAGGTCACCCTCTATTGTAATATTACCAGTAGCAGTATCATCTGCATCACTTCTTAAAAATTGTGCAGCTTCTAAACCATCTACTGTATCGGCATCAAATCCGTTACCTGGACCTTCGTCTGCAGTTGTAATAATACGACCAAGAACTGCGTTATTAACTTCTAGTTGCCAATAATCACTTGTTTCGTTCCAAATAACTTTAGCGTTGTCGAGTGTACCACGCTCTACTTCAATACCTGCATTTTCTGTAGGAGAAGAACCTACAAAGTTTGCATTAAGTGTTATAATGTTATCGTCGAGTTTAATTTCTTCTGTGGCAAGATAAGTTGTATTACCAGAAACTGTTAAGTCACCAGAAATTGTTAAATCGTTTTGAATGGTATAGCTACCAGCCATGATATCAGAAACATCAGCACGAACAAATTGTGCAGCTTCTAAACCATCAACCGTATCAGCATCTAATCCATTACCTGCACCTTCATCAGCAGTTGTAAGGATTCTATTACCATCAATTGTTGTATTGGATAAACCAGTGAATTCGTTACCAGTATTTGATAGTACTAGTCGATCGCCACCGTTATATTGAATTGAAATACCACCAGTATCATTATAGAAAATAATACCGTTATTTTGACCTGTATTAACTAACTGATAATCACCAGTTGTTAAATTTTTGACTTGAAGGGCAGATGAGTCACCTTCAAATTGACCAATGATAGCACTATTGCCACCTGAGTTCGTAACTTTAAGCGTAGGAGTTCCCGCAGTAGATTGCGTAAGAACTGTATCTCCAGTAACTTGAAGTTTTTCGCCGGTATCAGTATTTGAACCGATAACAGCATTTTCGGGCGTCAAGAGGCCGTTCTTGACTATAAATTTCTTATCATTGGCCATTCGGTTCACTCTCCCCAGATTGGCGTATTAACATTTTGTTTGTCTTACCTTTATTTATTCTAATCTCTAATCAACGTTGCAGCTATTTTATATGTTGTTGCATTGGAACTTGCTGCAGTTGCATTCAATACAACATTACCAGATTGCATGTCAACGTCATATTCTGCTAAACTTGTATTTGTAAATATACTACCAAACTCAGTTGCATATGCAGTTGAGCCATCGTGTACTATTAATAATTTTGTTATATGTCTATTACTTCCGTCAGTTGCTGTAATAATTAATTCAGCACTGTTATAATCTGTTTCACTAAATTCAAATATTGTTGTTGGAAAACCAAAACTTGTTGAGGACTCACCAGAAGTATAATCAATCTCATCAAGTAAAATATTATTTGCTGATAAATTAGGAACAGTCAAATCACCGGTCATTACATCACCAGTAACATTTACATATCTTGCATCAGCAATTGCGATTGTTAATACTTGAAGATTACCTGTACTAAACCCAACCACATGGCCGAATTTATCAAAATTCATACTCTCAATAACTTCAGCATTAACTAAGTCTAAGTTACCAGTATTTGCTACGCTTGAAGTATCAGCGTGACTTAATATTACATCGCCAGTTAATGCTCCACCACCAGTAACTCCATCATTTCCTGTTACTGTTCGAGTTTGTGGAACAAATATTGAGTCAGATTCTGTCTCGGTATAATAACGATTATCTAATTGACCAGCATCTAATTCTGTTTCTGTATAATATCTACTATCAAGTTCACCATTAGTTAATTCAGTTTCAGTAAAGTAACGATTATCTAATTGTCCAGCGTCTAATTCTGTTTCCGTATAATAACGGGAATCAAGTTGGCCCGAGTCAAGTTCAGTTTCGGTATAATATCTGCTATCGAGCTGACCGGCATCTAGTTCAGTCTCGGTATAAAAACGACCATCAAGGTCGACTTGACTCAGGCCAGTAACATGACCAAAAGTATCTATGACAACTTCTTGTATTACACTACCATTAGTACCAAGTTGACTTGTTGCTGTACTTGTATCTTCATGGTCAATTGTAATTGCACCATTAGCTACTTGGTTAAGTGTAAACGAACCACCACCGTCTAACGCGTTTCCTGCGGTGATAGTAATTGTTGAATTGTTAATATTGTTTGCAGCACTTGCAGAAGCTGAATTAATAATATCTTGAGCATGTTGTCCGTCAAGTAAATCAGCATCTAATCCTGAAGTTGTTCCATCAACTGTTTTAATTGCAGTTAATATCTCAGCAGCAGTTTGGTCTGCTGTAGCGTTTTGTTCAATGGTATCTAATTTAGTACCGTCAACGGAAACATCTCGCCCATCGACTGTTCCAGAGATTGTGATATCACCATTAATATCAAGTTCGCCAAAGTTGTGTATATCAGCAAGGAAGTGAGTTCCATCACCTGCTTCTAAATTAAGAGTTGTATTTGCACTATGCCATGTTAGGTCTGCAATACCTCTAATAGAATTTTCTGAAGCAGAAGTAATACGACCATCTTCATCAACTGTAATAGTTGGTGTTGCTGAAGCACTACCATAGGTTCCTGCAGTTACTGCTGTATTTGCAAGTTCTGCTGTAATTGATATAGAGCCATTCCCTAAATCAGTAAGTATTGTAGAACCTGTACCTGTAACTTTACCAGATAATGTGACATCAATCTGTGGGTCTGGTGTATTTGTAAAGTTTCCAAAATCTAAATAATGAGAACCTTCTTGGCCGTCGAGTAAATCAGCATCTAATCCTGATGTTGTTCCATCGACTGTTTTAATTAATGTAAGTATTTGAGCTGCGCTTTGGTCAGCAGTTGCTCCTGCTTCTATACCATCAAGTTTTGCACCATCTACTGAAACATCACGACCATCAACATTACCGGTAACTGTAATATCTCCAGTAACATCAATTCCTGCACCAAAGTTGACATTTGCATCAAAGTCTGATATAATAGCATTATAACTTGAACCATCACCTGTATTAACTTGGAATGTGTTATTAGCTGAATACCATTCGGTACCAGATAAACCAGCAACAGAAGCGGTTGTAACAGTTGTTAAACGACCATCAGCTCCAACTGTAATAACTGGAATTGAAGTACCACCACCATAAGAACCAGCTGTAACACCTGAAGCTGCAATATCAGCAGTAAGTGTAGCGTTTCCTAAATCTGTGAATGTAGCTGAACCAGTAACATCTCCACTTAATGTCAATTCTGGGTCTGGTTTATTTGTTGTATTTGTAAAGTCTAGATAGAAAGAACTATTTGCTCCATCTAAGAAGTCAGCATCAATACCAGAAAATTCTCCATCATTATCTAAAATGATTTGAACAATTTCTGTATTACTTAAAATGTGTGGAGTATTTGTAAAATTAACATAGTCAAGATAGTAAGTACCTTCTTGTCCATCTAATAAATCTGCATCTAAACCTGAACCTGTACCATCTAAACCTTTAATAGCAGTAAATATTTCTGTATTTGAAATGTTAACTTGAGCACCAGTTTCAATATTATCTAACTTGGTACCATCTGCTAATATATCACGACCATCAACAGTACCAGTAACAACTATATCACCGTTGACTGTAAGGTTTGTAAATTGGTTAATAACAGAATTAAATGAGGTACCATCAACTGTATTAATTTGGAAAGTATTATTTGCGTTGTACCATTGTGTATCACTAACACCAGCTACATCAACTTCAGAAGCAGCTGTAAGCCTTCCGTCTTCATCGACAGTAAATGTTGGAATCTGAGAAGCAGAACCGTAAGAACCAGCTGTAACTGCAGTATTTGCAAGTTCAGTGGTAATATTAATTGTTCCATTACCTAAATCTGTTAAAGTGGTCGTCCCTGACCCGGTTGCCTTCCCTGATAAATTGACGTCGATTTGTGGGTCGGGCTTATTAGTAGTATTTGTAAAATCTAAATAATACGTACCTTCTTGGCCGTCTAGTTGGTCAGCGTCAAATCCATTGCCTGAGCCTTCATCTCCAGTTGTAATGATACGTCCGGTTGTACCACCTGAAGCAATTTCCCAGTAATTATTTGTTTCATTCCATTGTAATACAACATTAGATTCGTCACCTCTTTCAACTTCAATACCTGCATCTTCAGTTGCAGTTGCTCCATCAAAATTAGCGTTAAGAGTAATAATGTTATCTGATAACTGAATAGTCTCAGTATTAACATATGTGGTATTACCAGACACGGTAAGATTACCAGTGACAACTAAGTTTCCGTCAAATGTGTCATCTTCATCTGACCTTAAGAATTGGAGAGAGTCAATCCCGTCCAGCAGGTCGGCATCTAAACCTGAACCAGCTCCGTCGACAGTTTTAATTAAAGTTAATAAATCATTAGGGTCTGCACTAAACTCAACGATGGATTCTGTTCCACCGACATCTTGTTTAATATAGATTTTACCGTCAGCTGTGTTGATCGCTAATTCGCCTAACTCTAAATTAGAGGTAGTCGGAATACGACCTGCTACGGCACTTCTTTTTAACTTAATTAACGTCGACATATGTATGTCCTTTATATCATATAAGCCTATTTAGGCGATATTAAAAGGTTCCTCCATCAAGTGTTGTGAGGGCTACATCACCACTTGTAACTGTAAAGTTTGCTATGTTAAACGAAGCAGCACCAATATTGGAGTCACTTGCCAATTCACTAGCAATTGTTATTTGATTATTTGCAACAGTTGTATTTATTCCTTCACCAGCAGCAAAAGTAATTGTTTCACCGAGAGCAACTGTATCTATAGTTCCAGTCTCAGCAGCAAGCTGAATACCACTTGCACTTATACTATCTAACTCTGATTGTAAAAACCTCTTATTAATTGCATCTTGGGGGTTGACAGGGTCAGCTAATTGTGTTATAATATTGTTATCGACAATCAAATTACCAATAGGTGATATAGTAATATCCCCACTAGAGTTACTAATAGAATTATTACTAAATGATAGATTACTACCAATAACTACTTGACCATCAACATTTAATCCTTTAATACGAGAATTGTATCCAGCAGGATTGAGTAGATAGTTTACATCTTGACTATCAATAAAGTTCCTTGAGAACATGGAACCATCTTCAGCATACCAACTATTATTTACTGTATTGAAATAAGTACCAAAGTTGAATGAGCTACTTAAGAAACCAAGTTTGGTCCCTTGAGCATACATGTACATATTTGAAGCACCAGTACCAAATGTTAATGTAGTACTTGGTTTATTATAACCTATATGTAAGTCAGCTAATCTTGAAGTTGCAGCTGGTTCAACAAAGTAATCTGTATCTTCTTTATCTTCAAATCTTGTGGCACCTAATGCACCGTTTGCTGTATCTCCACCTTGTACATTTAAGAATCTTTGGTCAAGTGTAACTAAATCGTATGATGTTGTAATTGAAACATTTGAGTTATTTTGTACTGTGCCATTACCAGTCACAGCTCCAACTAATGTAATATCAAATGGGTTCGTTACAAAATCAAGTTTCTGCGCAGCATTATTTGATGTTACTCTAATACCACGTTCGATATTACCATTTCTTACAGCGTCTTCAATAACACCATAGATGGATGGAACAAAGTCAACAACCGCGTTTGACGATACAGAAAGTGGAATATTAACAAGAGAACGAACACGACCATAAACGTCAAATTCAAAGTTTGGAACAGTGCCTTCAACACCAGCTTCTCTTAAACCTGTAAAGGATTGCCATACTGGGTCTAATCCAATTTGTACAACATTGTTTCCAGTATCGTATGTTTCAATTGTAAGAGCAGTACCAATCTCAATTGCAGCTCTATTATTATCTTGAAGTAAATCTAAATTGTAAGTATTAGCAGCTTTAGTAACAGTGAATGTTCTAGCAAAACCACCATTTTCTAAATAGTTATAATTGACTGCGTCGGTATTAGCAACTGGGTCTGAAACACCAGTAATAATTGTAGCACCAGCATCAATCTGGCCACCACTTCCTAAGTCAAAAGTAAAGTTTTGAGCAGCTGCTGTTGTAATATTACCAGTAGGTCCAACCTTAAATCTTGAAGTTCCTGCAGTAACAAAGTTTAATTCGTCATTATCTGAACCAGGAGAATCTTCTGCTTCAATAAATGTATCTTGGTCGACGTCTTTAACACCACCGAGTGATGCCCATGCTGCTCCACTATATCCTTCAAATACTCCATCGGTATTATTGAATCGAACCATACCAGCAGCAAGAGGAGTAGGTCTTTCCGCAGTTGTACCAACAGGTACTGTAAACGCTCCAGTTGTATCTACTGAAATTACTTCAGTATCACTGTCAAGGGTTCGTATATGTAATGTATTCCAATTAGAACCTGTTTGACCTAAATCGTAAGTTGCATCGTCTTTTGGAATTAAGTTACTAGTAAAATCAGCAACTACATTAATTGTGTCTTGTACTTGGTCACCAAGAGTAAGATTACCAGAGATAGTTACATCACCTGTAAATTCTCCGTTACCATCGACATAGAATGTAGAACCATCCCATGTTAAATCATTACTATCAGTTAGTTCGCCATCAACACCTGCAAAGGTAACACGACCAGCTGTTAAGTCTAGAACATTAATACTTGGAACAGTAACTTGAGTACCACCAAATACTGAGTCGTCACCAATTGTAAGTCCGCCAGAAATATCAACATTACCAGTAACGTCAAGGTCTGTACCATCATATGTTAAACCAGAACTACCTTGTAATGCTCCATTAGCTCCAGCTACAAATATATGACCTTGTGTAACTGTTTCAATTGTAGGCGCTTTGAGGAATGCAGAAGTTGCATTCACATTCATATGCGTGCCGTCAAATTGAATGTTGTTATTAGATGATAATGCACCTGTATCAGATACAAACATCATTGTGTTAGCTTGTAAGTTACCTACAGATAAGCTGTCACCTGATAAACCACCAGATGTACTAAAGTCACCATCAACTGTAATACCACCGAGGATTGTTAAATTGGTACCATCCCATGCAAGGTTGGCTTCATTTCGTATATGACCATCTGGTCCAGTATATACAATACCACCCAGTTGTTGTAAGTCATTAACGTATACGCCATTGTTAGCAACAAATTTTCCGTCTGTTCCGTCAATTCGTACTGAATTATTTTTAAAGTTAAAATCACCGTCAGCTTCAAGAACTAATCTTTCAACACCACCAGTTTTAAATTTGAGTTGGTCATTATCTGACCCAGGAGTATCTTCAGCTGAAATTAAAGTATCTTTGTCAACGTCTTTTACTGAACCTGCTAATTCTGACCAGCCGTTTCCATCATAACCTTCAAATCTATCATCTGAAGTATTATAGCGAATCATACCTTGAGCAGCTGTAGGTCTATCTGCAGTTCCACCAACTGGTATATTTAATGCACCAGTAGTATCAATAGTAATTACACCTGTACTACTCTTAATAGTGGGTGTAAATATTCTGCGCCATTCTTTAGTAGGAGTACCTAAACTATATGTGTCTGAAGCATCTGGTATAAGGTCTGAAGTAAAATCTGCTACAACATTAATTGTATCTACTTCGTTATCACCTAAAGTAAGATTACCACCAATAGTAACGTTACCTGTAATATCAGCATCACCAGTAACTGTAAGTGTTGTTCCGTCAAATCTTAAGTTATTACTATCAACTAATTCCCCATTAGTTCCTGCAAATGTTACTCTACCTGAAGTTAAATCTGTAACATTAACACTACCAAGTTCTGTTTGACCAGGTACTCGTAATATATCTAAAAATACACCACCTGTTGCAGTAATAGAAACACCGTCAAACGATAGGTTAGCAGAATCAATTAATTCACCGTTTGCACCGGCGTACATGATTCGACCTTCGTTGAGGTCTTGTATATTTACACTACCTAAAGTTGCTTGACCAGGAACTGAAAGGTCATCTAAGAATACACCACCAGTTGCGATAATACTTGTATCGTCAAACCGTAGGTTATTAGAATCTATTAACTCTCCATTTGCGCCAATATAAACAATACGGCCTTGAGTTAAATCGGTAACATTAATACTTCCAGCACCAATTTGACCTGGTACTTCAAGACCATCTAAGAATACTCCACCTGTTGCTGTAAGAGATGTACCATCGAATCTTAGATTGTTACTATCAATTAATTCACCGTTAGCGCCTGCGTATACTATACGGCCATCTGTTAAGTCTGTAACATTAACACTGCCTAAACCAGACTGACCTGGTACTTGTAATCCATCAAGGAATACACCACCTGACGCAATTAACGATGTACCGTCGAATGTTAATCCTGCACTATCAGATACAAAACCATTAGCACCAGCAAATAATATTCTGCCGTCTGTAATGTTTCGTATGGATAATGTGTTTGATAATACTGGCCCAGCAACATCAAGAGATGTAAGACCTGTAATTGTTGGAGTTGTTTCACCTAGTGTAAGTGACGTAGTACCAATTGTAATATCATCAGAAGAAATAACTGTTGAATTAGCAGAAAAGTTTAATGGATTAAAACTTACATTTTCAAAATCTGTAATATGACCAAACGTATCAATTGAGATATTTTTTGGATATGATAAATTTGGATTTGTTGTGCTGACTGCGTCTGATGTATCAGCATGACCAATAACAACATTTGCGCCTTGGTCGTAAACTGTTTGTGATACAATTATACCATTGGTATTAGCAACGGAAACAACGTATTCACCAATAGTATCAATTCCGAGTACAACGGAATCTGGGACAATTTGGGGTTTTCGTTCTGCTGGTGCTACAATACTAGTAGTAGAACCTTCCTTTGGGACAGCCTTAATACTACGGCCAGAGCGAACCTTGACCTTTATGCTCACGCAACCTCCGTAATAGTATCGACTACAATTGCTAAGCCTTCAACTATTTTGGACAACTCTCCTGTTTGTTTTTGCATGATTACGTCGTATTGATATTTACCAGGTTTCAGCAAATCTGTTTGCTGGTCTGTCAGAACTAGAGTGATGTCGTTGTTGGCTTTTTCGATTGTAAAGTCCGCGACACTAGTACTAGAGTAAACTTTTCGTATACTTGAATAAAAGTTATAAACATCGATTACTGCGTCAGAATACTCTGCACCCTCATCATTAAACAACTCAATAGCTGTTCTGAAGTCAGTTCCTTTGTCTATGTATATGTTTGCTCTTGATGCCATGGAGATACTATACCTTAAAAAATTTATCTTGCCATTTTATTATTTATTCTATTTCCTACCAATCAACATTAATCTCTACGATCTTAGTTGGTACGCCTAATATTTTAGCAACAGTTAGTCTTGTATTTCCGCCAACCAAATAAAGAGGACCCAAAAACTTCCCTTGTTGCACTACGCCACCGGTAGCATTTAATTTTAAACAAATGGGACAATCAACTGTTCCGTTAAAATCATTAATCTCACCTTCACCCATAAATTGACTAACTATACGAGATACGTTTCTTCGTTCGCCATCGTCTCGCAGATTACGAAATAACTGTTTAAATGTTTTTATTTCAGAATAGTTATTGTCAAACCAACTTCCAGTGTTAGCCATTCTACTCCAATTAACATTGCTTAAATTTACAACTGGTGCACTTCGATATTGACTTTCAGCGTATTCCAAAAGTTCTCTGCCTTGACCTTGTTTTATATTTCCAAGTTCTAATAATACTGCAATTGCGCCTTTAAGTTCTTCGATTTCATTAGCTCCTCCGCGGAGGTTACCTTTTCTCCAGGTTAACATTTAACCCTCTAGCTTGTCTAGTCTCGCATTGATATCAGTTATTAAATCAATTAGTTCGTTGCTACCATCTAGGTCCATTAAACCTCTTGGTGGATGTGCTAAATCTTTTAATTCTTCTATTTCTCTTTGTTGTTCTTTGATCGCTTCAATTAATGTACCTACAATGTTACCATATTGTACATGTTTAATTCCTTCATCGTTTTCTGTAACAACATGTGGAAGTACTTCTGCCATTTCTTGAGCAATTACACCAGTACCTGGTTGACTATTTTCTGTCCAATTAAAGTTAACACCACGCATGTTAATAACTTTACTTAATGCATTTTCAATTGTTTCTACATTTGTTTTGAGTGACTCATCAGATGTTGTATTAAAGTTAGCAGCTGTAATATCACCAGTTGTTGTAATATTATATGATTGTCCGTCTAAATTACCACCTAACTGAGGAGTTGTATCTTCGACAACATTACTAATACCACTGCCACCGCTACCTGAAGCATTAAACGTAATACTATCAGTTGTAGCATCAGTAGTAATAGTCATATTAGTACCAGCTACGAAGGTTAACGTATCAGTAGCAGTATCTGCAGCAACTGTAGTTTGACCACTTACCGCCATATTTTGGAATACGTTTTGAGATGAACCACCTGCGATCGTAATTGTCTTAGTAGTTCCTGTACCAGAAGCAGTAACACCACCACCCACAAAGTCTATTGTAGTTGCAGCTGTTGCTAATGATGAACCTTCGTCTTGTATAGTAATGGCACTGCCGCCACCACCTGTTGGCCATGATGTAATCGTTGAACCATTAAGTGTTGCTGAACCATCAATTTTAATATTTTCTAGTGTTAGCTCATCATCATTAGCTGTATAGAAGAAGTTTTGTTCACCACCTGGGTTTGGAGTAGTTGTACCATATAAAGGTCTTACACCACTACCACCTTGTACCATGGTGAGGAACATTGCTGTACCTTGTAAACCAGAAGTGTGTAGAGATGAAACATCCATCCCTGTGCTACTTCCTGCAGTACCTTGAGCACCAGTATCACCAGTCGTTCCTTGAGCACCAGCTTGACCTGATGTACCTTGTTGTCCTTGTATACCAACACCACCAGCACCTGTCGTTCCTTGTGGACCTAATGGACCAGCAGGACCTTGGAAACCGTTTGAACCTTGAGGACCAACTTCTGAACCTGCAGGACCTTGAGGTCCCGCTGGACCTTGACCACCCGGTCCAGTATCACCTTGAGGACCAGATGAACCCTGAGAGCCTGTACCAGCTGGGCCGATTCCGCCTTGGAAACCTGATGAACCTTGAGGACCTTCTGGCCCTTGAATACCTTCACCACCTGAACCACCGTCTAAACCTTGAGGTCCTTGTACACCAGTACCACCTTGGATACCTTGGAAACCACCGCCTCCGTCAAAACCTTGTAAACCTTGGTTACCTTGAATACCAGTATCACCCTGTGCACTAGTTGCACCAGCAACACCTTGTGGACCAAATGGTCCTTGTGCGCCTTGAATACCTAAATCACCTTGAGGACCTTGAGGACCAGCAGAACCTGCACCCTCATTACCTTGAATACCTTGAATACC
>Ga0181390_1000714_pt1 | contig 15128 bp, 11 predicted proteins | sample 13SPOviralmetaG_FD_130085 | JGI IMG/M metagenome (GOLD analysis project Ga0181390, IMG submission 130085) | Marine viral communities from the oligotrophic San Pedro Time Series (SPOT) site, San Pedro Channel, CA, USA - 13 SPOT_SRF_2010-07-21 | ecosystem: Environmental > Aquatic > Marine > Strait...
CGCACGCCGCACGGTAGGGGCCCCGCAGAGCCTTAGGCAGGGTTTTTCTTGTAATTGCGATTTTTAACTATGTCTAGCCCCCGTCGCAAAGAGGTGGGTGCACAGACCGACCGGACAGCCCCCACGAAGATGAACTTCGAGCCTCGCAGCACCCGACGCAGCATCAACCCAACCCGCTGCGGCATGTGTCGGCAGCCGGGACACGACCGTCGCAGCTGCCCGTGTACTGCAGTCGAGGCCACGCGCCTTCGTGACGAGTACAACCGGGGGTGTCGTGAAGAAGCAGCGCGCCGTCGCCAGGAACTCAACGATCGCCAGCGGCAGATCAATGAGAGACAGCAGCAGCTCCAGTCGGAGTGGCGAGCAGGGGTATACGCACAGGTGGTCGACATGCAGCGCCGCCTCCAGGAGCTGACCGGTGACGGAACGCCACTCCAACCTCCGCGGAACGTCCCAACCGTGCGAGAGAGGAAGGTACAGGAGATTCTGTTCGACAACGCGCAGAAGATCCCCGATGGGTTGTACAAGGAGCTCATGGACGCGCTTGTGATTCAGGATTGAAACGATAACGCATGGTGTCTCCTTAGGGAGGCTAAGGCCTGCTTGCCGAACGTGCACAACTAGGAACGATGTCTAAGGTTCACGAGCTCCGCGCCCTCCTCGAGATTCTTGATGTGTGCTACACCGAGCTGAACGAGCTTCTCATGACTGATCACCCCCTTGCTGACCATCTCGAGAAGATCGCCAAGGAGCGCCAGACCATCGAAGACATCGAGTACCTCATCGCGGATGTCAAGGCTGAGATAGCTTGCAAGGAACTGCACAAATATCTCATGAACGAGTACGCGATTACTAGTCAGATGAATAGGTTGTCTGTCTGAAAACATTTCAAAATGATCCTTCGGGATCCCCTTAGCGGGGTGCCCTCATTTTGAGATGGAATACAATATCAACGAACAGAAGGTATACACCAATGCGTGCCAAGAAGTAGAGTACATGGCACAATTGGATATCCTTCTAACCAAGGAGTCTGAACTTCTTGAACTCGTGGATCTTTTTCTTCAAGGTGGAAATCATCGCGAAAATGTTCTTATTTTTAGACGTGCCGGTATTCGGGATATTTTTAAGCCTAAGATAACTGAGGCAAAAAGACAGCTTAAAAATTGTGAGAAAAGATTAAATTATAACTATTCTCGATGTTAAAAAATTGCAAAAAAAAATAAATCTTAGCCTTCGTGGCTATAAAAGGGCAAGTATAAAGACATGATGTCCTAGCATACTACGGGGGGAACCCGATAATATAGACACATTAAAACTCTTCCATTGTGACCGCTGGTCATAGGAGGTGCTCTCACAAAGAAAGTTTTTAATAGGTATTTCTGGGCCCCACCTCACCTGTGTGAAGTCATCAAGACCTAACACGATAAGAGACAACAATGGAACACAGAAGTCTGAAGGATGTACCTGGGAAGTGAACTTCTGTTCATATTCCAATGGGAGATTCCTGCCTGAGACTGGCCACCTCAGGGGTCTAGCACGCTTAGGGAATCGTAGGCTGGTCTTTATTGACTGGTAACCGACGAGCTCGTAAGGGTACATCTTTCAGCATCCGCCACCGAGTCCTTAAGGACAGTCGTTCATCAAAAATCAGTTGAGCCATGATGTCTCACTGGTTAGCTCCACCGGCACTTCAAGAACTGATCACTCTTCGGAGTGCCAAACACTACGTACGGAACAATGCCACAGTCTTACGCCGGTGCTATCAAAGGTCCCGATAAGATTGTTTTCAACCTCAAGGATGTGAACAAAGTCGACGTGTTTACACGAGATGTTACTGAGGGTACAATGATATACCAGAGGTATTATAAACAATACTCTCTGTATATGGTCGAGCATGCGGAACACGTAGTAGAGCTTCACAATTACAACGTAGGTAAATATCCCAAACCTCGGCCAAAACATGGAATTAGATAAAATATTACAATTTTAAATTTTATTTAACCTTTGGGTTAATTATGAGCACGTGACGACATTTGTGATGCCAATTCTTGAGATCAACGAGTACCCCATTCGCAAGCTCAAGATCTGCGTCGGTTGTTGGTACTGGGGTGGTCACAAGGACACCTGGTGTAACAATGTCGACCCCTACGCTGAGTGTACATACATCGACACTCCAAACAGTAGCTTGGCAGAATCTTACGCACTGCTGCGCAAATCGCAAGCACTACTCTTTTCATTCATGTACTCAGGAGAGATCGCGGATGCCAAGAGAATGAAGGAAATCATTCGAGAACTGAAGGACATCATCAAGACTTACGAAAAACACATTTAAAAAAGTAAACGCGTCCCCTCGGGGCCTCTTAAGGGAGGTGCGAGACATTTACGATCTTTGACAACACTACGATGAACCGCCTCGAGAGTCTTCCCGATGACATCATCGAGCACATCTTCCGAATTGAGCATTCTTTGAATTTTAAAATGTCTTTGTCTGCCATTAAGACGCCCTATCGCCGAAAGGTAGCTTATGATAGCCACATTTGGTCTGTCTTTTTTGCTTCGAATATGACCAAACAAGATATCCGCGAGTGGTATGTTTATACGTGTTGGCTTGATATTTTTATTTACAGTCGTGGCCACCACAGAAAATTACAAGGTTTAACCTCTGATTTTTTAGACGAAATGGAACGGTGTATATATGTTGGTCTCTATAAAGACTTTCTATGTAGACTAAGACAGATGTAAATGTAAGTTTTCCTTTAGAGGACAAATGAACGAGGTGTGACAATGGACCGTTTTTATAGTCTTCCCGATGACATCATCGAGCACATCTTTCGGGTTGAACATTCTTTGAAGTTTGGAATGTCTTTGTCTGCTATTTTATCACCTAACAGACGCAATCCTGATTTTGATACTCACATTTGGTCTGTCTTTTTTGCTTCGAATATGACCAAACGAGATCTCCGTGATTGGTACTTGCTTACTCGTTGGACTGAGATTGTTATTGACCATCGTTGTCATCCCAAGATTCTGGAGGGATTGGAACCTGAATTTGTTGAAGAAATGTTAAAGTCTAAATATGTTATTCTCTACAAACATCTTCTTTGGATGAAATACATATAAAAAAGTAAACGTGTCTCTTCGGAGCGCACAAAGGTGTGTGAACACTGAATCAATTTTGAGTCAAATGAATTTCTTCTATGATCTTCCAGAAGAACTTCAGGACAAGATTTACAAACACGCACATGAGTTAAAACTAAAGCGTACATTTCCTTATATACAATGCAAGCCAAATCCTTACGGGACCTGTATTATACATAAGTCATTTTTTGGGACTACTGGATATGATAGAGAAAACTTGAAACATTTTAATGATTTTCTTGACTACATTCATGGTAAGGCTTACAATTTCCCTTATGAACGTGTACATGAAAATAGATACATGATGATGTTAGACTTTTTAATAAATTATGACGATTATGAAGACATTTAAAATTTTACGATAAAATATTTAGTTTAGTCCTTTGGGATACACAAATCAGCGTGACAATGAATCGTCTGGAGCTTCTTCCAGAAGAACTTCAGGAAAAGATTTACAAATGTGCTCATGAATTAAAATTCAACATTTGTCTTTATCGTATCAATAATCATTTTGATGAACACTTTTTATCAGGTGCGTTAAAAAATATGGCTCTACACTTGTATTCATCTGGAATAGCCAATTTTGAACTAAATAATTATTTTGAATGCTTAGACTGGCTTGATGGAAATACTACATTTAATTACGACAAATCTCGAAATAATGTTTATTATAGAATCTTTGAAGATTATTGGTTATCGCATTTTTAAAAATTATTTTCCTTTAGAGGTTTAAATAAGTACGTGACAATGGGTTGGACAGATCCTCCTACGTGTAAGGCCTGTGAAACAGAATGCAACTGTTATGTATGCGTATCTGATGCATCTTGTAGATCTGACTGCACAAGGAATAATTGTGGGTTTTGCAGTGATTGTAAGTATTCTATTCCTACACTAAGTCATAATGATGATGAACTTAAGATATTTGTACATGATCTCTTTATTGAGTCTAAGAAGCAGAAAGAAAGAATAAATAAACTCTTAGATAAAATTGAAATGATTGTATTTGAAAATGAAGACATTCGCAAAAGATTGAATACGTTAGAAATGGCATATACATCTAAGCTTAATCCAACTGCAAAACCGTTTGTTCCTAATTAAAATTTTTCTAAAAATTATATATATTAAATTTTATACATTTTATAAATTGAATATCATGTATAAAATTGCTGTAACACGTGAAGAAAAACTTGCAGTTTCGTTGTATTGGGACAATATGAGAAAGGTAGCAGAAAAGATTCGCGATGAATATGACAGACCTAATGAAAATTCTTTTCACAATAAGTTTATGAGTAAAATTATTAAAAATAAAGGCAGACCTGATTTTATGGAACCGTTGTATACTATTAAAAAGAAATAAATTATTCATTTACACTATTAGGCTTTGGCCTATTTAAACAATATTCAAACGCATTAGGATTTTGTTTTTCTACTGACATTGGTAAATCTGTATTGTCTATAAAAACCCTTGCGGTTTCTTTTATTTCATTTTTATTTATCTCTTTTAAATGGAGGGGTTTGTAATAGTCAAATGATTCTCTTCTTCTTTTGCGAACCCTGAATGACTTTGTTAATTTTAATAAAGAATCGAAAATTTTAGTTTCTCTATTGTATATTACAGATGTTTGTGTCATTGTTGCATATTCGTCAGGGGTCTCTGCTGCTATACTAAAAGGAGTTATGTCACTCATGTATTTACAGTCTAAATTTATATTATACATTAAACCTATTTCTTTAATATTTCTTAAAATTTCTAATATTTCATGTTTATCTTCTTCTGGTTTCGTTATTATTATATCGCAATCATAAACTGGATATTGACTTGAACTATTTATACTCCCAGTTACAAAACAATTGTATAAAAATAATTTTTCTATTTTAACTACGTTTTCTAAAGCTTTTATAAGAGTATCTTTACATACACATTCTATCTTAGGATGATAAATATATCTAAGGTAACTATTTACATATAATTCGTAATCGTCTCTCATTTAATTATTAAATAGAAAATTAAGGCCAGAAAAAACCGCCACCACCTCCCTCCGATGACGAGTCAGATGATGGGTCTTCTGCGTCAAAACTTAAAGTCATTTGATGTCTTCCGTGTCCGTTTACGTTTCCTATACTAGGATAAGAAGTCAATGTAAGACTGACAGGTAGTGTAGGAAAAAATCCTATTATTCTAATCCCTGTTAGTTCTTCTCTCCAAGATTGGTTGGAACTAGTCATGGTTCTTGTAGACCATATTCCGTTTATATAAAATTGTACAGTTATGTCTAAATAATCGCCAGACGTAACGTTTATATTTACATTTATAGGAAAATCTAAATTATTGGGATTTATTATACCAGATGTACCAGAAGTGGTTGTACCTATTCCGTAATAAGCTATAAAAGTACCATTTGAAAGAAATCCAGCCGCCGAGCCATGTAAAACATTCCGTGAAGTAGTTGTATACATTCCAAAGGTTTTCCCAAATACATCATTTAGTGAAAAAGTATTACTTGAAGCGGTATTTGAGCCATATGTTGCATTCAATAATTGATTTATACTATAATTAGGCGATAACTGATTAGTAGTAAGTTGTCTTGTAGTTGTAGCTACTGCTCCAAAATAAGTATTTAAATAGCTCATGTCTCTTGCACCAATAGTTGTTGCCATGTTTAAAATTACATAATATTTATTTTTTCAACAAGTAACTTTACAGTGTCTTGTAATTGTTTAACATGAGATTTAAGGTCTTTAATTTCTTCTTTTTGGGATTTTATACCTTCTAATAAAACGGCTGTTAGATTTTCATATCTCATTGCCTTATAAGTTTTATCTGTATCAAGTTCTGTATATTCATATACAAGTTCTGGTGCTACCTTTTCAACTTCTTGAGCTATAACACCTATAAGTTTATCAGTGTGACCAATATAATTAAATTTATAACCGTTTATTGAATCTATTATTTCTTCAGCATTTGTTAGTCTGGTTATGTTTTCCTTTTTATTAATGTCCGAAGCCGAACCATATGCAGTAACGTTTCCAGTTGCTGTAAAATTACCATTACTAGATTCAAATCTAAATCTATTAGCGTTGCTTGAATTTTGGTCTTGGATGTAAAAAGAATCGTTGTTGTTAAGTCTTAGATAAAGATTAGCGTTATCGTGAAACATTCTTGCATCAAAATCTGTACCAAAATATAAAAGAGCATTATCATAAAATCTAATATTAGTGCTACTTGTTTGTATATTAAGACTTGCTTGTCCTGTTAAATTTAATCCACATGTATAAAAATCTATAGTTCCATAGCCAAAACTATTATTACCAGATGTTCTTATAACCCCCGTAACATTTGTTATATTACCTGTACTCGAAATAATTTCTGTACCATCTGCTCTTCTAAGACCTCTTCCAAACTGGACATAGTCTGAAGTTGAAAGACCTGTACCAGAGTCCATATTTGTAACTTCTACATCTATTACGTTGTAACCTGAAACTAAGTTTTGTGTAGAAGGGGTCACTAAAGTGTGTAAAGTAAAATTTGACGCAGCTGGCATATTGTCGTATAAGTGAACGTAATAATTAGAAGACGTAGTGACATAAACCTGTAATACTTTTCTTCCATAAGTTGTATCTGAATCTTGAATAACTCGGAAACCAGTAATTCTTGAACCGTGGCCACTACAATTTAAAACGGATACTTGAGAATGTTGGTAACTCCTTGTCCAACACATTCTAATGTAAGAATGGTCCCCAGATTCTCCATCTGTTACAAGAATGTCTCCGCATTTTCTACCAGATGTATTTTCAGCAACTGATACCCATCCTGCCGAACAAGTAGCATTTGTTCTAGATGCTCGTTTAGCATACAAGGTGGTGTCTATTGTATCTGTTGTATGAAACATTACCCAACCTGCGTTTCCGTTACCCTGTGTTTTTCTTCCATAGAATGTGTTGTCATAAAAACTACCAGTTATTTGCATGGCATAATAATTTGAATCATTTGAATGAGTACACGATATTGTGTGTCTCCAAGATGTACCAACACCAGATGGATATCCGGTTCCGGTTGAAGAATATTCATAGAAACCTGATTCAGTTCTGGCTGATATATCGCTTCTAGAAACAGAGTCTCCAGAAAATACTGGATATCCTTTAGAATGGAAAAGATTATTACATTCTGTTTCCGTATAATATGTTCCATTTAATGTCGATGAAAAATTACCACTTGTTAAAATTATATTTCCATTATGTAGTAAATTTGAAGACCCGTTAGTTGCAAAGGCTATTCCATCATTAGCATCATTTTGACTTGAAATTAAAAGCACGGACCCGCTATGTTGAACCCCTGTTGTGTGTTGAATGTATGCGCGGTCAGACCTATCAGACGTGGCTTCTTTATCGAATCCCGTGAAGTCTAATGTTCTACCTTGATTTGTTGTTGTAGAATCTCCATCTAGTATTAAATTTCCGTGAATGTATTTATTACCCCAGTTTGCTTCTGTTACATCCACTACTGTACAGCTTGCAAGATACCATGTAAATGTATTACTTCCTCCAGAAACATAGACATGTCCTCCGCTCGAGAAACTTCCTGAGTCTCCGCAATGGGATATTCTAATGTACCACTCCCATTTTCCTGTACCGGTTGTATTTGTTAACCAATAAGATGTATTTCTTGTACCTTGGGCGTTTTCTGCGATGACTAAGTTTCTTCCTTCTTCTAATTTAGCTTGAAAGATTTGTACAAATGTATGATTGTTTTCGGAAGGTATACTATGAATAAAACCGCCGTGACCAGGTGAAGTGGCATTACCGTTATTTGTAATTTGTATAACATAATTTGTAGAATTTGGTGAATAATCTGGAGCTGTTACTCTCGCATGAACTACTCCGGTTCCTCCTGAATTGTTATAAACTCCTATTCCATTTGAACCAAATCGAAATTCTTCGTCGTCGTATAAATTTCTTCCACAGTGTCTCAGAGCCAAAGCAATTGGGTTAAATGGTCCGCGGTCGTTTGAATTACTAGGCATATCCATAAATTTTTTGTTATCACATGAAAAACTACTTCCAAAAACTGTATCAGATGCTACAACATCTACAAAACTTGCAACTCCGTTTGGTTGTATATTCCAACTATTACCAGATATAGGATTTCCTCTTACGTATATATTATCTCCGGAACTAGCTCCTAGATAAGTATTGTCGCCATATAAATAAGTATTTGAATTATTTGTGTAAAAATCCTGATCTATTCTTACTCTTGAACCCGAATCGTTATAAAAATAACCTCCCCCGGTACCAACGTAAACTCTTTCTTCGCCTTGTATATATTTAGATTTTACGCCCGATGCTACTAAACAAGCGCTGTTTGTTGCAGTGTGTGCTATTTTGTCTCCAAAGAAATTGAAATACGCACCAAATGTAAATGAATCTATGGGATGGGCATTATTATCGTCGTTACATGTTATATAGTTGTCATCTCCCGCTGCGTCATTTAGAAATACTAATTTTGGGGTTACTACCTTTGTTGCTGAATATATAACCGTAGTAGATATATCTGGGTCGTTTCCGTCTGTTAAACTCGCTGTGCTTCCGCAATGAATACTTCCAGGTGTGAAAATTCCATCATAAGAAAATTCAAACTTAACTGCGTTATTAAATCTGATACTAAATGGGGTATCTCCAGTGTCATCTCCCCAGCTTATATAAGGTCTGTAGTGTCCAGATGTATATTGGTCTAATCCAAAGAATACTCCATCAGAATTTGATTGGATTTGTATACCATAACCACCAGCTGCCACCGATGTTGGAAAACCTGTTCCATTCGGTACATCGTCTGTTCTTCCAATGTGAATCATTGTATCCCATCCTGCGCCGTTCGCGGAATCTGTATAAATAAGATTTAGTTTTGGTGTTTGTCCATCAGCTCCTACTATTAAATCTCCAAATGGTACATGGAAAGTACCGTCTGTTTCAAGATAAGCTCTTGGAGTTGCATTATTCATTAAAGCTAGTCTATGATTGCTTATTGTACCTATTCTTCCTTCGTTGTGGCCAGTATGCGAATAAATAGTACTAATTATACCGTCACTTACAGATTTTACATCTAATCTTGCATGTGAAGAACCTGCTACATTTAATCTGCCGTTCCAAGAGCCATCATTACTTACACTACCAGTTCCGTTTCCAAATTCATAATAACTTCCTGAAAATGTACACTCAGTAGAAGTTGAAGCTCCTCTTGCAGTTACTGTCGCAAGGGTATCTGTTTCTGCTACGGTTATGTTATTTGGGTCAAAGTTTCCGTTATGCCATAATTTTTTCCATGTTTGCCAATTTGAGGAATCTGTGCGCACTCTCATGTAAAAATCACTTCCGTTATAATGAGCTCCTATTTGAACAACTGAAGCAGAGCCGCCAACATTCCATGAAAGCAAAGATGCAGACGCGCCGGTATAAGATATTGACCTAGAACCTTTTTCTGCTACTTTTGTTGCCGCGTGAGAATCTAAGAAAGGATTAGTTGAACTTACAGATACGCTACCTCTGTGAATAAAAACATTGCTTGAAAGTCTTGCATCTGGTACAGTACCTGTTGTAAGGTTAGTTGCATTTAAGTTTGAATTAGTTCTTAAAATGTCCGAGTCATTTGTTGTATCTAAAAGTCTAGCCCAGTCGTCGTAGTCTGTATTCCAACCTGTTCTATAATGAAGTCCATGTTGTTCTGAACCATTATGAGGACCATAAATTTGTATTTTACCCTGACCGCTTTGTGCAAAACTTAATGCAAGACCATAAGCGTACGTTGAAGGACCGTTTGCAGTGAATGCGGCTCCAGCAGGAGATACAACCGGGTTTATATAAAATTCAGAACCATTAATGAATGTATTCCAGTCTGTATTTGTACCTATCGTACTTCCATGAAATAAGTTACTCCCTGCTAAAGAAGGAAGTCTTGCTATGTCTATTGTACCTGTTAAATTTGCTGAATTTAAACTAGAAGTTGTTCTTAGAATGTCTGAATCTTTTACCGTGTCTAATATTCTGCGCCAAGTGCCTTGAGTTCCGTTTCCATGAATAGTTCTGAAATGCATTTCTGGACTGCTAGCATTTTGAATAGCTATTTGACCTGAATAGTTATAACTAGAAGAATTAGATGTGTGTGCTGTATTTATGCACCACCACCAGCCTGTACTGGGCATCCAAGATGCTCCGTTTACATCAAAGAACCCAGACCTCCATTGTGTTATATGAGATGAACTATGTGTTACAGGAGCTGTTGTACTTCCGTTTATTTGTGTACCATATATAAATTTATCTAGACTTACTCCTTGTAAAGAAGAAGCATTTAAAGAGTCTCCGGAGTGTAAAAATGTAACCGTAGAATTTGATACACCATTTGTACTTCTTGTTATACTTCCTCCGTCGAATTTATAATTGTGATGAGCCCCTGAGTAACCTGCTTGTAAATTTGTTTTAAAATGAATTATACCGTCTGATAACATAAATATAGTTTCTGGATCAACATTTATATTACTATCCGTAAAACTTCTGCCTACATCTCCGTTTGCTAAAACTAAAGAATCATCGGAAGATGTTATCATAAGAGCTCCTCTTCCTGATACCTGAGATATGCTTCCGTTTGCTCCAAATCTCATATAATCAAACTGTTGATTTGTTGGATTATCGGGGATAGAAGTTATATCTGGAAATACTAGTGTAGTGTTTTGGTCAAAAACAATTTGACCATTAGAGTCCTTGAGAACAACATCTTTGTAACTTGAATATGCTGTAGTAGAACCCCAGCCTTGTTGATATATTCTCATACCTATTCCACTTTTCTTAAACACTACTAAATTATCACTGCCTCCAGAAGAATCTCCATAACTTCTTAAATGTAAGAAATCCGCCCAAGGAGCTGTATTGTTATTGGCAAATGATGTAAATCCAAACTTCATATGTCGAGCTGATAATTCGGAAGGACTTATTATACGATTATCTTCGAAGTACATATTTGCTGCAGTTATATTCGTAATTGACAAACTATTATATGACCCGGAAACAGTTGCGTCCCCGCCCGAATTGCTAAAGCTTGTGGCAGTTGTTAAAACTGCATTTCCAGAATCATACAAAGTTCCGGTTGCGTTGATGTCTCCAAAAACTTCGAATTCGTGAGTATTACCAGTGTGTGCACCAAATCTTGCAATCTGAGTATAACTATTTGCGGTACTTTGTGATATATCTATAAAAAGAGGTATACCACCGCCCATATCTCTCTTTCTAAATCTGTGTCTCCATCTTCCGTCTGAATAATTCCCAGAACCAGTTTGGAACATTAAACCTCGTCCTGTATCAGCTGATGTTATACTTCCTGTTGATACACACATTGAACCTCCGTATGGTTGAATTTCTAATTCGCCTCCGTTTCCGCCGTTATAAGTTTGTAATTGGAAATGACCATTGTCGGACCTTAATTGTGAGGGTCTAAAATAACACAGGTCTGAAGTTGATGACATTATTGAAAAAGAGTCTGTTATTAAAGTATGAGTTCCACCTACCGTGTGGACTGAGGCTGCCCCTGTTGTAACTTTAGTACAATTTAGTACTCCGTTATGAGTATCGTCTATATCAGATCTAAGATAATTGGTACCTGGCTGACCATCTAAAGTTGTTGCATTTATAGAATCACCCGATTTAATTAGTCTTTCCCAATTACTCCAACCACCTGTGGAATTTGACGTATCATAACGATATCTTACATAAATTAAATTGTCTCCTCCGGAGTGATTATATGTATAATATGTTTGCTGTGTATGATAACCATTACCCGGGTCTCTTATAACTTCTAGTATACCAGCTTTTGCGATTGGATAATTTGTACCATTTGAAGCTTGTGCATTAGAATTTTGTGCATACAAACCAGTATTTATCAAATTATTTAAATCATAATTATCTGCTATTTCTACTCCGTTATCTTCGCGGTAGCCAGCGGTCGCATGATTACCCCAGGAATAAGCAGTATCCCATTGACCAACCTTTGTATCTGTTATAATATTTGTCCCCATATCTATAGTTCCGTTTACCTGTACATTTTCATTTAAGGTTATTAAAGAAGAGGTTATAGTCATAGAATTAACAGTGCTTCCATCTGCTCTAAATGATATAGTTCCCGTTGTATTGTTAATTGTAAGATTTCCTGATGTATTTCCAGAAAATGTAGTCGAAGTTTGTGAGTGATTCATCGTAATCGACGTGTAAAATGTTGAAACGGTTTCTGTTATTAAAACTCCATTACTTCCGTTTCCTAATGTAGTATTCACACCTATTCTAACTCCTCCGTTTCCAAAGTTATGTACATATATAGGATTTAGAGTTCTATTTCCCAATATACCATATCCACTAACATTTAAATCGTCTGAACCTGGGTCTGTATTATTAGTAGTAGTAAATTCACCCCATGTTGCTGTTATCTTACCAACAGAAATATTATTTGTAGTAGTATTTCCTCTAGTAGTAACCGTGGCTAATGTGTCTGTTTCTGAGAAACTTGTAAGATAACCAGCCTGACCGTGGTCTCCCCATAAGTATGCAGCGTTCCATTGTCCTATTCTAGTATTTGTAACCGAGTTTGTACCAAAGAATAATTCTGTTGAAAAATTAGTTCCGTCATCTTTGAATTCAAATGTTTTAGTAAAAGTACCTAAATTATGAGTACCACCTGTTGTTCCATGTTTTTTGATATAAACTTGAAGGCCAGCTTGTCCCCCCGAAGGCATTTTAATTACCGTCATTCCGGCGGCAGCGGCCCCATTATAATCTGCTACGTAATCATTTGTTTGACCTCCTTGATACTCTGCGTTAAAAGTAATTTGACTCGTGTTATTGTGTCCAGTGTGGAGTCTAGTATAAGAGCCAAATTTAATATTAGTTACATTAGTAGTAGCTCCTCTAGATGTTACACTCTGTAATGTGTCTGTTTCTGAGAAACTTGTAAGATAACCAGCCTGACCGTGGTCTCCCCATAAGTATGCGGCATTCCAGTTTGATATATTAGTTGATGTAATACCAGATGCTGCAGAAGCTGAGAATATTGGATCTGTTTCTGCATAACTTGTTAAATATCCAGCATTTGCATGGTCTCCCCAGCCATGTGCCGCGTTCCAGTTTATAATACTGCTACTATCTACAAAATATGTAGTTTGATTACTTGGATATATATTACCCGGTGTAACCGTATTTCCATCATTTTGAAATCTCCATTCTTTTCTTGCAGACCATCCTCCTGAAAGATTATTCGGAAAAGCAAACACCTTTAATCCTCCTTCTGCGCCTATAAAAACTGTTTCTTCTGCATTATTTATATTACTATTCAAAGTCGAAAATGTATCTCCACCTGCTATAATAACAGAATCGTCATGTCCAATGGTTATTCCTCCATTTGCAGTAGTTCTTTGTATTATTGTCTGACCGTCTACTTCTAATATCGAACCCGTGTCTGGTGTAAAATTAATAGCCCCGGATATTTGATTATTTCTGGTTCTAGCATCTTCTAATGTTGTTGTTTCTGTATAGCCTGTTAAATATCCAGCAGTTCCGTGGTCTCCCCATAAGTATGCGGCATCCCATTGTGTAACCTTCGTGGACGTTATACTACCAGACGTATTTCCTATGCTTACTCCATTTAATGTTGTATCTCCGTATACGGTACCACCATTAAGTGTTAGAGCGTGCGAAGGTAAACCGACTGCTGAATAATTGTAAGCAAATAATGATACTATTCTCATAGAAGTCGTGTTAAAATTGCTAAATGTATATCTTATTTTAGTTGTTGTATCAGAGCCATTGTTAAAATTAACATAAATAAATTCTTCAGTCTGATTTGTAACAGAAAGTTCTGTTACCCAACCATTTGAATTATAAACTTCTATAATTATATCTTTTGGTCTCCAGTTAGTATTTCCAAATGTGGCACCAATAAATGTTGTGTGACTTAAATTTTTTGGTAAAGAATCAAAAGTTATTACACAGGACGTAACTCCAGATGTAGCCATATTCCAGAATCCTGTGCTTGAGTCTAACATTGCGTCTACATCAGTATTTGATGGATTTGTTCCCCCTGTTACTGAAACTGATATACTTGCTCCTCTAAGTCTCGCATAAGACATATCGTTAAAGAAAAATGGGTTTATTATGTGTTTACCCTCTGGGTTATTCGGGTGCATGAATCCGTAGATAGGAGCATTATTTGAACCGGCGAGTTTTCCACTAAAAGTTTTAATTCCTTGAATAGTTTGATTAACATTTGTAATTTTAACACAGTCTGCTAGACTATTTGTGATAGTAGTTGCAAAATTGGGATCGTTATTTAATGCAGTGGCTAATTCATTAAGAGTGTTTAGAGCTGGATGAGCAGAGTCTATTAGATTATTTATTTGTGTTGTTACATAACTTTGAGTAGCGTACCCTGATAAACTAGCGGTTGTAAGGTAAGTATTATTATCATATGACCAGTTACCACTTCCATCATTATGTAATAATCCTGAACCATCTGATATATTATTTACTGTATGTGCTGAGAATATTGGGTCTGCCTCTGAAACACTTATCACACCTGTTGCGCTATCATAAGATATACTACCTGTACCTGATATAGCACTTCTTGCTCGAGTGTCTGTATAATATAAATAACTTGCGTGTTCAGACACTTTACTGGTATCTAAAGAAGCATTTATCCAGTTTGTGCCGTTATAATATATTACATGGTCTGTACCTAATGTTCCTATTACTACGTCACTTAAGTCGTCTAGAACTTGATTAAATGGGTCTGGGTTAAAACTTATTACACCTGTTGAACTGTCGTAGCTAAGGTCTCCAGAAACTGATATAGCACTTCTTACTCGAGTGTCTGTATAATATAAATAATTTGCGTGTTCAGACACTTTACTGGTATCTAAAGAAGCATTTATCCAGTTTGTGCCGTTATAATATATTACATGGTC
>Ga0181390_1000717_pt1 | contig 15117 bp, 10 predicted proteins | sample 13SPOviralmetaG_FD_130085 | JGI IMG/M metagenome (GOLD analysis project Ga0181390, IMG submission 130085) | Marine viral communities from the oligotrophic San Pedro Time Series (SPOT) site, San Pedro Channel, CA, USA - 13 SPOT_SRF_2010-07-21 | ecosystem: Environmental > Aquatic > Marine > Strait...
AAAAGAAATAAAATGATTACCGTGGCTAAAAAAAGAAGACCTAAGAGTAAAAACTACTTTACTAAAGATACTGAACAAGCTATTGTCAGATATAATAATGAACCAGATTCAAAAGTTAGAAGTCAAATATACAGAGATGAAATACATTATGCTTTCTTCAAATTAACAGAAAACATAATCCACACTTTTAAATTTTATTATACAGAAGTAGATCAAATAGAACATCTACAACATGAAGTAATAACTTTTTTACTTTCTAAATTACATTTATTTAACCCAGATAATGGAGCAAAAGCATATTCATATTTTGGTACTATAACAAAAAACTGGTTAATAGTATATAATACAAAAAACTACAAAAAACGAGTTCAAAAAGCCCCAGTAGACGAATTATTTAAAGATGATAATTACTCATATCAAATGGGTGAAGAAAAAGAAAAAGATAGATTATCTATTTTTATAGATGCATATGTAAAACACGTTGAAGATAGATTTGATAAATTTTTCCCTAAAGGTAATGATGCTAAAGTAGCAGATGCTATACTAGAATTATTTAGAAAAAGAGAAAATTTAGAAATATTTAATAAAAAAGCATTATACATCTACATTAGAGAAATAATGGCTAGCCATGGTTTAGAAGTAAAAACCCCTAAAATAACAAAAATAGCAACCAGGCTATATAAATTGTTTAAGGGTAGTTATGTTTTTTACCTAGAAACAGGTTACATAGATTTCAAAAAACAATAATTAATCATATTTATACATGAACCAAACGTATAACTATGAGCCATTTAGACAAAAATATCTTCGGTAAAAAATCATACTCAGATTTACTTAAAGAAATTTACGACAACCAAAAGAAGAAAGAAACACAAATTAGTGCATTAATCAACGAATTAAAGCCGCTAATTAGTGATATAGGTGATGCTACAATGATTGTGCCACTTATCAAAGAATACATGGAACTTGGCATTAAAAACGATGAAGCCCTTATAAAAGTAGCAACAATATTCCAACGTATATTCGCAAATGAAGGTACAGAAGAAAATGGATTTGGCATTTCAGAAGCAGAAAAAGAACAACTACTAAACGAAATCAACAATCTTCAACTTCCACCTAAAAAAGAAGATTAATGCCCGAAAGATCCAATAAAGTAGTATATCCTGATGGTTTATCCTCTCCTCTGGCTAATTTAAGTAATAAAACTCAAATTGCTAGGGTTACAGATATAATATTAAATCCAGAACACCCAAGATTTTTAGAATTTGGGGGATTTCCTAGTATTGGTACTGTTTTTTATGAAATAGAAGACCTCCAGGGTTCTAATACGGGTAATACGGCAAGACCTTTTTACCCCAATAATTCTTCTTATCCTTTAATTAATGAATTAATATTTCTTATCTCAGGTCCTAATAATACTATAGGAGGGAATTTATCAAGTAAATCTTTTTACTATATTAATATGTTTAGTATTTGGAATAGTCCTCACCATAATGCTTATCCTAACCCAGTAACACCAAATTCACCAGAGGGTAAATATGATGATTATTTTAAAACTCCAGAAGGATCTACGGTAAGAAAAACAGATAGTGGATCATTAGAAGATGAAGGTAATTCTACTTCATTAAATAGTCCATTTAATATAAGTCAAAATACATTTATTGAAAGAACAAATATCCATTCCCTATTACCAATCCCTGGTGATATTATCCAAAGTGGGAGATGGGGAAATAGTATTAGATTTAGTAGTACAGCAAACCCAAATAACAATAACCCGGGGGATGATTTAACCATATTCAATAATTGGTCTACGGTAGGCAAAAATGGAGATCCTATTACTTTAATAAGAAATGGTCAAGATCCAAATTCCACTAAAGAAGGATGGGTACCTATAACAGAAGATATTAATAAGGATTTATCCTCATTATACTTAACTTCAACCCAAAAAATACCAATAGTAACAAATCCTGTATTTTTTAATGGAGTAAGATATCCTTCATATACCCCTAGACTTAAAGAAACTCCAACTGATCCTTCGACATTTAATGGTAATCAAGTTATAATCAACTCAGGTCGTTTAGTTTTTAATTCAAAAACAGACCACATTATGTTAAGTTCAAATAGAACTATAAGTTTTGAAGCTGTTAAAGGATTTAATTTTGATACTAATTCAAATTTTGTAATTCAAGTAGGAACTACTATTAAATTAGGTAGTAAAGATGCAACTGAACCTATTGTAAAAGGTGAAGCTTTAAGAGTAGAATTATTTAATCTATGTACTAATTTAAAACAACTAGTGCAACAATTACAATTAATGCAAGTAACTATTGGAGATGTTGTATCTGACAATGCTTTATCTATAACTGCTGCTAGCACAGAAATAGCATTAAATTCAGTATTAGCAAGTGTAACCAAAGATGATAATGATAATACACCTATTTTATCTAGTGTAAGTAAAACAATATAATGGCTGATACAACCCCAACTTTAGGATATATAATAATTGGTCAAATAATTGATAAAAACCAACAACCCATCTCAGGAGCTACTATAACTTCAACTTTGGGGGATTCTACAACATCAACCCCTGATGGTGAATTTAATTTAATAGGAGAATATCCTGAAGGAGAAATATTTACAATAAACATATTCGCTAAAGATTTTTCCCAAAAGAAAATAAACCCCTTTACACTATCTAAAAAATTTAAAAATCAAGGGGCATTAGGTATTATAACATTAAAAGATGCAAAAGCAGATCTAAGACAAGCCATAGACGAAGAAATCCCATTTACGGATACACAGATGAAGTTAATGAAGGCTCAAAAAATGAATGTTGAAGTAGCTAAACAACAGGCTATGAATAGGGTAATTGTTCAAATTAAAACTATATTAATTCCTCAAGTATTAACTTTAATAGCTGCCTTTGGAGTTACAAAAGCTAAAGATTTTATAGGAAAAGAATTTTCTAATATGAATGCAACCTGCCCTGCTAATTTAGAAGAATTAAATGCTATAATTAAGAGAAAAAACAAATTAACAAAAGCATTAAATAATGTAATGAATTTTTTAAAAACTATAAGAATAGTAGTAACTGCAATAACTGGAGTTATAACTGTACTTGATATAGTAATAAAAGTAATTAAGCCTATATATTTTGTATTTCCCGTAGCTGGTTTTGGAGCACCTGATTTTTCAAGACCTATAAAATTTATTATAGAAAATTTAGATAAACTTACAGCTAAATTTGGAGTAATAACAGCTAGTACTTTATTAGTATTAACAATTTTAATTCAAGAATTACAAAGGGTATTAAACTATTTATCTTTATTAGATACTTTAGTTGGTGGTTGTGCTTTAACAGTAACATCCCCAGGAGGAGAATTACTATCTCAAGAACAACTTTCATCAGATCTATTAGAAGCTACCCAAGAACAATCTCAACAATTATCTCCTGTAATTACTAATGTAAATGGGTTTGAAATGTCCGTAATATTTGTTGATAATGTTACTGTTGATGGTTTAAAACGTAGAAAAGCAATAGCTAGAAACAAAGCAGGAATAATAATGTTAGAAGGTGAACCTTCATTTTCTTCAAATGATCAAATATTAATAGACGAATTAGTATATTACATTGAAGTAAATGATTTAAAAGCAGATTAATTTAATATTTATAACAAACACAAACATGAAAACCGAAGCACTTAAAAAAATAATCAAAGAAGCCGTTAGAGAGGCTATACAAGAGGAGCTAAAGGAAGTTTTACTAGAAGCAGTTAAAGCACCTAAAGCTGTAGTTACACAACCAATACAAGAAAATATTACATCAACTACACCTGCACCTGTTACACAAACACCCAAACATTCATTAATTGAAAAGAGGCAATCTTATCTAGATATTATAGGTGAAACAGGAATAAACATGAAAAGTGGAAATGCTCAAGGATTTGGTAATAGACCATTCAACCCACAAGGAACTGGAGATACTACTTCAGCAAATGGAGCATTACCTGGAGGAGAAGTTAATATGGATCAAATAATGGGGTTAATGACTAAATAATGGCATTTGGAGCACAACAAATATCACCCATAGACTTTAATAAAAGTGCAGCTGTTGGGATAAATATTCCTTTCACAGCACCTGGGGTCTTTAGATCTAATTATACAACAAAAGAATCTATAAAAAATAACTTAATAAATTATTTCTTAACAAATCCAGGAGAAAGGCCATTAAACCCAACATTTGGAGCAGGTTTAAGAGATTTTATTTTTGAACAAATAGCAGATGACAATTTAGATTTCCTACAAGAACAAATTCAGGATAATTTAAATACATTTTTTCCAAATGTAAATGTAGAAAATTTAGAAATATTAAAACAAGAAGATAATAACACAATAACTGTAGAATTAACTTATAATATAATAAATACTAATATTAGTGATACCTTAGAAATAAACTTTATATAATGGCTACACCAATAAAAAGAGACGTAAAATATTTAAATAGAGATTTTTCTGATATTAGAGAAAAATTAATAGAGTTTTCACAAACATATTTTCCTGATACCTACAATGATTTTTCACCAACTTCACCAGGTATGATGTTTATGGAACAAGCCTCTTATGTAGGTGATGTAATGTCCTTTTATTTAGATAATCAATTACAAGAAACTTTTACACAATTTGCTAGACAAACTAATAACTTATACGAGTTAGCCTATATGTTTGGATACAAACCAAAAGCAACAGGTGCAGCTCAAACCACAATAAGTTTATACCAACAAGTACCAGCTAAAAATTTAGGAGGTGGTAATTTTGTTCCTGATTTTGATTATGCTGTAACTATAGGGGAAAATACTACTATATCTTCCCAACTAAATTCTGACATTAATTTTTTGATTGAAGATAAATGTGATTTTTCTGTATCTAGTTCTTTAGACCCAACAGAAATTGAAATATATCAAGTAGCTGGAAGTGATCCTGTATATTATTTATTAACTAAAACTCGAAATGCAATATCATCTACTATAAACACTACTACTTTTTCATTTACAACCCCTGAACAATTCCAAACAATAGACATCACAGCAAATAATATAATAGGAATATTAGACATCACAGATTCAGATGGAAATATATGGTATGAAGTAGATTATTTAGGTCAAGAAATGGTTTATGATAGTATCAAAAATACAAACCCAAATGACCCTAATAATGTAGCTAATAAGGGTGATACTCCATTTTTACTTCAATTAAAAAAAATACAAAGACGTTTTGCTACAAGATTAACATCAGAAACAAACTTAAAAATCCAATTTGGAGCAGGTAACCCAAATGATACAGATGAATTAATTACACCAAACCCCAATAATGTAGGTATAGGTTTACCATTTGAAAAGGATAAACTTACAACAGCATACTCCCCAACAAACTTTTTATTTACAGATACTTATGGAATCGCACCTTCAGATACTACTTTAACCATAAGATATCTAACAGGTGGTGGAGTTGAATCCAATGTTCCTTCTGGTGATTTAACAACTTTAGATACTACTAATACTACCTTTAATATCATTAATTTAGATGAGAACATAGCAAATTATATTTTTGGTACTATAGCATCTCTAAATAAAGAAGCTGCATCTGGAGGAAAAGGTGGAGATACTGATGAAGAAATAAGACAAAACACTATCATCCAAACAACTACCCAACAACGTACAGTTACATTAGATGATTATTTAGTAAGATCTTTAAGTATGCCCTCTAAATTTGGAATAGTATCAAAAGCATATATTGAAAAACCAAAATTAAATAACCAAACATCTACCCTTGAAACTCTATGTTTATATGTTTTATCCCAAAATAATAATGGGCAATTTTTAACTGCTAATGATACATTAAAAAAGAATTTAAGAACTTATTTATCACAATATAAAATGATAGGGGATAGTATTGAAATAAAAGATACTTATATCATTAACATTTCAGTTGATTTTGAGATAGTAGTATTACCAAACTTTATAAATAGTCAAATAATATTATCTTGCATTGAATCCCTTCAAAACTACTTTAATAGAGATAAATGGCAAATAAACCAACCTCTTATAATAAGTGATTTAAATATTTTATTGGATAAAGTAGAAGGAGTTCAAACCGTAAAAAATATTTTAATATCTAATAAAGCAGGAACATCTTCGGGATATTCCCAATATGCCTACGACATAAGTGGAGCTACTCAAAATGGAGTTATTTACCCCAGCTTAGATACAAGCATATTTGAAGTTAAATACCCTAACACCGACATTAAAGGAAAAGTAGTACCACTATAAAATTTAAAAATCATGGCTTTAGCACCAATAAACCCTTTTGCAATAAATAATACTTTTAGATCAGCTAATCAAACTAGTTATGATGTTGATAATCCTCAACCTTTAGGAGGACCTAATAGTTTTCCACAATATAATCATCAACACCAATTTACACCAAATAACACTTACTTAGATACCCGTCAAGAAGAAGCAAGTCCCAATAGTGATTTTGGTATAAATGGTACAACATTATCCCCTCAAAATATATTCAACAAGCAAGTTACAGGAACTAGTTTAGATGTAGAAAATTCACAACCTTTAGGAGGCCCTAATAGAACAAATGCAGGTCAAAACAATATCCCTTCAGGTCAGTATACTAATATAGGTCCTTCGGGAACTCTATTTAACAAAGATGGTACTATTTCTACTACTCAATTACATCATTGGTTACCTACAAATGAATATAAAAACTCATTCACTCCAGAAGAAATTTCACCAGAATCAACTTTTTAAAACATGGCAGTCTATAAATTATTCCCATATAAAGATACTACACTATATTCATTTTTCCCTAATATGAATACAGGTATAGATCCTATTACAGATATATCCAACTTAAATATTGCAGTAGCGTCTAACCCTCAAGTAGCAAGATTTTTAACTGAATTTGTTCAAGATGAAATAGAAGATGTTATAAATAATAAAATTAAAGGAGCAGAATGGGATGTAGATTTTAGATCATATATAGCAACAGCTCAAGGTATTATAGAAGCCACAGACTTATCAGTCCACCCTTTAGCTCAATATTGGTGGAATGGTACAGGAACATATTTAGATCAACCAATGACTACGGATGGTGCTAATTGGTATTCTCCTCAATTTGCAAATTCAAGTACATCTTGGATTTTAAGCGGTTCAGATAACACTAATCACTATATTACAAGCTCTACTAACTTAAACTATGTACTACATGGGGGAGGTTCATGGTATCACAGTGGATCAGATGGTACTTTATATGCTTCAACTCAATCATTTGACACCCGAAGTGAAAAAGATTTAAGAGTTAATGTTAAAACTATTGTTGACTTATGGTATAGTAGTTCTTTAGGTGTTGATATTTCCGCTTCATTGCCTAATTATGGTTTTATTACTAAATGGGAAAATAATGTTGAATGGAATACCAATAAACAAATCCAACCAGTAATGCAGTTTTATAGTGTTGATACCAATACTATTTACCCACCAGAACTAGAGTTTAAATGGAGAGATTACTCAAGTGTATTAACTGGATCAGCTTCTTCTAGTATAGTAAATACTACTAATTTAATATCTTCCTTAGCAGAAAACCCAGGTTTATTCACCCCACAAAGTGTAAATAGATTTAGGTTTAATGTTGCACCTAAATACCCACCTGCGGTATGGACAACAGCATCTCAATTTACAGGTACAAATTATTTACCAACAGCCTCATATTATGCTATAAAAGATTTGGATACCGACGAATTTGTTGTATCTTACGACACTAATTATACACAATTAAGTTCAGATAATGAAGGAAATTATTTTGATGTATATATGAATGGGTTAGAACCAGAAAGATATTATAAAATTTGTGTTAAAACTAATATAAAGGGTTCTACATTAATATTAGATGATAATTATTACTTTAAAGTAGTAAATGCACTATAATGGAAGAAAATATAAAATTAAATAAAGAAGTTTTTGCTAAAAGACCCTATAAAAAAATTATAGATACGTCTTTTACTGAACTGGGTGTTAAATCTATACAAGAACAATTAGATTCTCAACCAACGGTTCAAGAATTTTTTAATTTATATAATGAATTATTTTATCAAATAAATGAATTAGGTCCTACTAATTCACATGAATATTTAGTTAAAACAAGTGGCCAATATATAGCTTTTGAGGTTGATAACGATTTAATAGAAGCTTTACAATTAGAGATAGCAGATTTAAGAAAAGAATTACTAGGATCTCAACAAGAACTAGCTAATGCTCTTCTACCAGAACCAGCTCCAATTGATGAATTACCTTCAGTAAATATAGAAAATCCAGAACCACCTGCTAACATTATAGCAGAAGTAATTAATACACCGGCACCAGAAGCACCACCACCACCAAAAGCTTCAGAAAAAGACCAAGAAATGTATGATGCTGGATATCAATATCAAGAAATTACTTGGGAAATGATGAGTAGAAACTTAAAGTTTATTGAAGATAACCCAGATGCTATAGCGAGAATGCCTGAAAAATTAGGTAAAGAATCAAGAGATCTAGACGATATTAAAAAGAAAAATATTTCTAAGAAAGCTATTTATATGGATTGGAAAGCGGCTATAAAGAAAAGATCAAGCGGGAAAGAAACTAAAAATTTATATAAAATTTTAGCTACAACAGTAAATATCCTTAGAAAAGAATTTGTAAAAAATAAGTCATTTGGAAATGGAGTAATAACTAATGCAAATCAAATTTAATAAAATGGTTGAAATTACAAAAATTAATCCAACTACATTTGAGCTTCAAACATATGAACCCCAAGATGAAAATCTAATAGCAACATCATCCATTGATACTGAATTTATAAGTTTAGAAAGTTCTATTGAATTTTTTGTATATGACTTAAATAACAATATAATATCAGAAAATTATAATTATGTTAGATACAATATTCAAGAAGATGGACAAGCTGCTTCTCAACAGATCCCCAAAATATCTCAGTTTAACATATCCCCAGGTGATGATGTAACAACTCTAGGATTTGATAATGGAGAATATATAGCCTATTATAACTTTTTAAAAAATCAAATAGGTGATTCTAATACACCACTTTTTATATCCGAGATATCATCAGATAGAACTGAAATTAGATTAGACAATACTAATGGTTTAAGTATACCATTAGAAACTAACGGTTTTATTAATTTTAGGAATAAACAAGATTATTTTGTAGATTTTTACCTTAATTTTGGAAACAATAATTTAGTTATATCTAATAACGTTAAATTAGATAATGAAAATACTGATAATCCTACTATATTAATTAAATTATATGAACCTCTCCCACTTCAGTTTGATTTAAAATCTACATTATGGATTGTTACTACATTAAATGAACCCGAAGCTTTTTTAGTAACTTACCCTTTAGAAACTATAGAAGTTTCAGATTCAACTCAAATTCAAGGTCCTAATTTTGATATCCCTCTTAAGGGCCAGATTAATAACTCATCACAAAATTTATCTTATACCGATATATTAAAAAGTGCTCCTACCAGTTCACAAAATCAAATAGAAAGTTTACTAGAAGAATCAGCTATTAATATAAGTGTAGATTACACAGACTTTAATAATTTTATCCATTTTAGTTCTGCTCAAACACGTATAGAAAATTTTTATTACAAAGTAGGTTTAATTGAAACATATACTTCTCAATCTAATATTTTAGGAAACATAAGTAGTTCTAGTACAAGTAAAACTTTAACTGAAAATAAAATTTCAAAAGTTATTAAAAATTTTGATAAATTTGAATATTTTATGTATTATAGTAGTGGTTCTGCTGCTTACCCAAAACTAGTAACAGGTGTAGGTGAAAGAGCTACATCATTACCACCTTATACTTTATTACCTACTACAAGTTCCCAAGTATTAACGTGGTTAGGTAGTACAAATGAAAATAGTAGTAATTATGGAGGTTTACTATTATCAGCATCTAATTATGACAACTCAAACCCAGATCAATTATTAAAATCAATCCCAGAATATTTAAGAGAAGACCCAGACAATAAACAATATGATTTATTTGTTGATATGGTTGCCCAATATTATGATAGTGTTTGGTTATATACAAAAGATATTACACAAAAATATAACACAGATAATAGATTAGATTTTGGTATTAGTAAAGATTTAGTATCCGATGCTATAAAAGATTTTGGTGTTAAATTATACCAAAACAATTTCTCAAACCAAGAATTATACACAGCATTTTTAGGTATAACTCCTAATGGTTCTTTATTTCCTTACCCTGAAGCAAGTTTTACTACCCCTGTACCTACAGGAAAAGAATTTATAGATAACATTATATTACCTCAAGGCAATATAGGAGCATTATCCCCTATAGATAACCAATTATCTTCTTCAATTTCATACCCTCCATCAGGTGAAACAGATTATGCAAATAATGGTGTCCCTGGAGTATATACTCTCTTAGTAGATAATGGGATAATATCAGTTACAAAAGGCCAAGGAGCAACACTACAATTTACAGTAGCAGCAAATGGAAGCATATCCAACATTACTACAATATTAGGGGGTAGTGGTTATAAAGTTGGAGATAGGATATTATTAAATGATAATGAAACAATCCCAGCGCAAGGAGGAGGTTATGCGGGAACAATAGAATTTTTATTACAAGAAAAAGACATACTTGACATTTCATCAGTTGTATCCTTAGATGATGTTAACAAATCTTTATATAAGAGAATATATCACAATATACCATATCTGCTAAAATCAAAAGGAACAATTACTGGATTACGAGCATTGATAACTTCATATGGTATACCTGATACTATATTAAGAATATCTGAATTCGGCGGTAAAGATAAAGTTAACGCTAATGACTATGATTTATATCAAAATAATTTTAATTATGCATTTAATACCACAAATAATTTTATATCTTCATCTTGGAGTGTAAATAGTGATTGGAATGCTCCAAATAATAAACCTTCTACAGTTCAATTTAGATTTAAACCTGAAGAATTTCCTCCTACTAATTTATCTCAATCTTTATGGGAAATAAATGAAAATGGGTTAACAGGTGAATTACTTTTAGATTATAGTGGTTCAGGTTTAGATTCAGGTTCATATGATGGCTCTATAAAAGATCCTAATTATAAAGTTGCTAATTTAAGATTTATTCCATATTCTGATGAATCTCAATTTTCAGCTAGTATATCATTACCTTTTTATAATGGGGATTGGTGGTCAGTTATGGTTACTACTGACCAAAATGGAACATTTAATTTATATGCAGGTAATAAAATATATAATGGGAATGATGGTACTTCTCTTGGATATTATGCTTCTGCTTCTGTTACAGGGGCTGATGAAACTGTTTGGACAGATGGTATTACAAGCACTTTTGCATCATCCTCTTCTAATTACCCAAATTATAAAAAATTCTCGGGGTCATTACAAGAAGTAAGGTATTATAAACCTATAATAAGTCAAAGTATATTTAAAGATTATATAATGAATCCCTTATCTTTTGAAGGTGACGGGATTAATAGTGCACCTGATCAATTAATATTTAGAGCTGCTTTAGGAAGTGAATTAGATATTAATACTAGTTCTTCTATACACCCTAAAGTAACAGGATCTTGGACAACTACTTCATCTTTTAATAGTAATAGTAATTTTTATTTTAATAATCCTCCATCTTACTCTAAAAATACAGAAATTTTCTTTTTAGACCAACCAGCGGTAGGTATAAAAAATAGAATTACAGATAAAATTAGATCTGAAAACGATGCTTTACCATCTGGTAATACCTTATCTTCAATTAGATCATTATCCCAAACTACAGAAGCAAGTGCTTCATACACAGACAACGTAAATTATTTAGAAGTAGCATTTTCACCTCAAAACCAAATTAATGATGATATTATAGGACAAATGGGTCATTTTAATATTGGTGATTATATAGGTAATCCTGCTCAACGTTTTTCAGGAAATAACTACCCAGATCTAAATAATTTAAGTGAAGATTATTTCAAAAAATATATTAAACAATATGATTTAACAGATTTTGTTAGACTAATAAAATTCTTTGATAATTCATTATTTAAGATGATTAAGGATTTTGTACCTACAAGAACTAGTTTAGCATCTGGTATAGTAATAAAACAACATTTATTAGAAAGAAATAAATACCCACAACCACAAGTATCAACTTTGGATGAATCTGAAATCTTAGGTTCTGTAACATCCCATAAGGTATGGAATACTGCTTCACAAGCAACTGAAATGTCTTCATCTTTAATAGAAAGTTTTAGTGGTGGGGCAGCTGGTATATTTAATAAATTTAATAATACTACCACATCCCCCTCAGGATCATTAGGACAGGGTCCAAATAACCAATTGAACATTACCCAAAGTTGGAGTGTAACAACTCCTACATTATCTGGCAGTGTAACTTATATTCATGATTCACAAGCTGAATTTTATAATGGTGAACTAAGTGGTTCTAATATGTTAATTACAAATGGAGAATTAAATCCCCATTGTGAAATATTTAAAACCCCAAATTTCACCCCAGCAAACTATAAAATAAGAATGTATAATGAAGAATCTGGATCTACTTCAGAAAAATTTTTAGAACCTTTAAACCAACCTACAGATGGGTATATCCAAACTTTTTATGGTGAAGCACCACCAAATCCTCTAGCACCAAATTCAATAATAAGATAAAAAAATGTTTGATAGAATATATAAAATATTAGGTCCTAAAACACCAAGTGAAATAAGGAAACAAGAAAAACAGAAAAGGATGAGGTTCCCTGATCCCAATCCTGATCCTACTGACGATACAGCCCCAAATATCCCAGGCAATCTTCAAGCAACCAATATTCAAGATACAGCAATAACAATACAATTTAATAGATCACAGGATGATACACCTCCTATTGTATATAGTATTGAACATAGGGCTAATAGTACTGGAACTTATTCTGTTCAAACAATAAATCAATCATCAGGAACACAAACTGGAACAACTGGCACAACTATATCAAGCCTTCAACATAGCACACCCTATCAAATTAGAGTAAAAGCCACAGATTCTTCAACTACAGGTACTGGTGCTGGTGGTACTAATAGCTCACAATATACAACTATAACAGCTACTACTACAACCCCATCAGATACAACTGATCCCACGACTCCAACATCCCTTGCTTATTCAGGAGTTACAGAAAATACGGCGGATTTAACTTGGAATGGCTCTAATGATAATTTCCCACTTTCAGGTTTAAAATATAAACTTTATATTTCTATCTCGGGTAATGCTTATGTTTTTGAAAAACTAGTAAATCATGTGGGATCAGCTGGTTCTCAACAATCAACAACGTTAACAGGGTTAGTCCCTGGAAGACAACAAGAACTTTATGTTATAGCTGAAGATGCCGAAGGCAATCAATCAAGTCAATCTAATGTTATTGATTTTACAACTCCGGATAATACAGCACCAACAGCCCCATCTAACTTAACTACATCTAATATAACTGAAACTACAATAGATTTATCATGGAATGCGTCTTCTGATGTTTCGGGTGTTACGTTATATAAAATCTACCAAAATGGTTCATTTATTGATGATGTAAATTACCCAAATATTAGCTATACAGCTACAGGATTAACTCAAAACACATCCTATAGTTTTTATGTAACTGCTTTAGATACAGCAGGGAATGTATCTGCAAATAGTAATACAACACCAACAGTTACTACTTTAGCATCCCCAGCACCTCCACCTAACCCATCTCCACCATCAGCACCATCACCTATTGATCCAGACAATACACCGTATGTAGAATATATAAAAATAGCAAGGATAGACCAAGATGGTAATGATAATACTCTTACTTTAGAAGCTTTAACCCAAATAACCCTTCCATTTTCTAATGGAACAACTGGAAATTATCAAATACTCTCTACTACAAAATATCAAACTTATTTCTTATATAGTATAGCAAAATATGGACCAGAACCATTAGCAGCTGATGCTGCGATTTTGGATTATAATTTTACTTCATCTTTACCAACTTCAACCTATAATTTTGTAACTGTCCCAAACTCTCAAACTCTATACCCTACAAGCACCACAGGCCAAAATACACAACTATTTAATACAGTTCCAATAACGGGTATGAATACATTAGGAGTTGGAGGAACTTTCTATGGAAATGGGATAATCCTTAAAACATACCCAACAGCACAGATAGAAGCAGGCTTTAATATAACAGTATCTGTTACATCGGGACAATTTACATTTAGACTATATAAAATAACAGGTGGGATAGTAGAAAATAATCACACTGAAGAATCAGCTCTTATTACTACAGGCACTACTAGCCTTACTTTATCAACAACAACACCTATGGGTGAATATGGGGCTAATGATGGTTTTGCTCTTTATGCCTATGCGGGTGCTGCTGGTGGAGGACCACCTAATGTTGTTGAATTTAGTTTTAATTCAACCTCTAATTTCTTTACTATTTCAACTGCAGCATCAGGATCTACTTTACCAACAATCCCAGAACCATATTTAAAACAAGTATTTTATGGTACTGATTGTGATGTATTATTAAATAACGTAGATGAATACCAATCAAACCCATTTCTACAAGATTTAGATTATTCAACAAACCCAAATGTCCCTGTTAATTTTAATAGAGTTTTAGCGGGCACTGCAGACAGAGGAACAATACCAGAATCATACTATACAGCTTTATCTCAAACTAATATTAGATATAATGGTTCTAAAGCTCAGTCTAGTGATGTTAATATATTTGATCCATACGCAGGGACTTCATCTTTTGGAGAACCTATTAATATTGGTAATTTTGGCCAATCTCCCTCTGTAACATCTTTAGATAATGTTATAGTTGAATTTGAATGGGTTGGAGGAACAAACCCAGAAATACCAGGAGGATCTCAATTTAGTTTATCTAATAGATTATTTGAAGTTAGTTCTAAGGAATTAATAAAAATAATAACCCCAGATGAAAAT
>Ga0181390_1000719_pt1 | contig 15103 bp, 13 predicted proteins | sample 13SPOviralmetaG_FD_130085 | JGI IMG/M metagenome (GOLD analysis project Ga0181390, IMG submission 130085) | Marine viral communities from the oligotrophic San Pedro Time Series (SPOT) site, San Pedro Channel, CA, USA - 13 SPOT_SRF_2010-07-21 | ecosystem: Environmental > Aquatic > Marine > Strait...
AGGACTGTCAGACTATGACTGCTGAAGAGAAGAACCTGCTTACACAGATCTTCAGACTGTTTACACAATCAGATGTAGATGTTAGCTCTGGTTATGTAGATAGATACATGAAGATCTTTAAGAAACCTGAAGCCCGTATGATGATGGGAGCCTTCAACAACATGGAGTCCATACACCAACACGCCTACAGCCTACTACTAGATACCGTAGGAATGCCTGAGGTGGAGTATAAGGCGTTTGCAGACTACGAGGCTATGGCAGACAAGCATGAGTACATTGACTCTGTAAAGGTCGCTAAGGGCGATAAGAGAAGCATTGCCAAGGCACTTGCTGTGTACTCTGGTTTTACTGAAGGTCTTCAACTATTCTCAAGTTTTATAATACTGTTGAACTTTCCACGGTTTGGTAAGATGAAGGGTATGGGTCAGATCATTACTTACAGTATCAGAGATGAGTCACTACACGTAGAAGCTATGACCAAGTTGTTTAGGGAATTCATTCAAGAGAACATAGACATTTGGGACGATGAGTTCAAGGCTGAGATTTATCAAGCCTGTAGAGAGATGGTAGACTTAGAGGATAGATTCTTAGACCTAGTTTTTGAGCAAGGTAACATTGAAGGCTTGACTAAGGCAGAGATGCAGGAGTACATAAGGTACATTGCTGACAGACGTTTACTTCAACTAGGACTAAAGCCTAACTACAATGTCAAAGATAACCCTCTGGACTGGCTAGATGATGTTCTAGGTGTAGAGCATCAGAACTTCTTTGAAGGCAGAGCTACTACATACATGAAGGCTGGTATGCGGGGTGATGTTGGTAAGGTGAGCTTCGCGTGAGTGAGGGAAATATTATAAGTTTTAAAGTATTCTTAGACTCTAGAGGTACTCTTATGACGGAGTACCGTAAGTTTCCTAAAGATAAAGTGTCAGCGTTCTTTGAAGAAGAAGATTCTATCCTTGTACGAAAAATACTAGATGAAGTAGAAGTTAAACTAGACGGTTTGCACGATAAACTTGAAAGAGAAATACAAGCTTTAAACTAAAAGGTTAATAGTACGTGAGCTACTACTTACATTGTGAGTGCTCACAGTACCATTAGCATACTGGTAAAAGACAGTCTTATAAATAGTAGTATCTATAGTGGCTGTCTTATTACCGTTGTCATTAGTAACTTCCTGCTTAGTCTGTGTATTAACATAGCTGTTCAACAGCACACTAGAGGATGATACTGAGGGTGATACTAGAGCTACCACTTGGCCCTATCAGCCCAATAAGCTGCACTCATCTTACCTTTCTTAATGTTCTTAGCGTGTCTTGCTTTAAAGCTTTTACGCTTTGCTTTCATTCTATCTGACTCTCCTGCCTTTGGCTTCCCTGCCGTACTAGCACCTTGCTCACCAAATCTAATTGTTTTAATTTTGTCACCTTCTTTAGCAACAACAACATGAGACTTCTTAGGATGCTTTGGAGTTCTCTTAGGCTTGTTGTAGCCACTGACACCTGCACGTTCTAAGCGTGGGTCTTTCTTCTTAGACTTGCCACCCTTCTTATACTCTTCTCTATCCATCATTTGCGGTGCCTCGCTGTTTTCTTTGCAATCTTTTTGGGTTGTTTGCTGTGCTGCTTTCCTTTCTTTGTGTCTTCTCTTTTCTTTTTGCTAGTAGCAGCGTACTCCTTTGCTGATAAAGCCTCTCTAGCCTTCTTCGGGAGATACCTTTCACCTGTTGCCTTTCCTCCTTGTGTTGATGGTTTACCTGACTTAGTTCCCCATTTTTCCTTAGTCCACTTCTTTAAAGACTTCTGAGATTTCTTGAGTGCCATTACTTGTCACGCCTTGTTTTCTGTTGTATTAGCTCTTCAATAGCTTTCTGTTGTTTTGCAATAACATCTGCTTGATCTTTAATTCTTTTTTCTTGAAACTTAGCTTGATGTTTTTCTATCATTACTTGTACCCACCACCTGCTGCCTTATATTCCTTAGCAAGCATCTGAGCTTTACGGGCTGACCACTGACCAGCCTTACCACCTTTAGTACCTGCTTTGATCTTATTGAATAAACGCTTACGCATAGTAGGCTTAGTATAATTACCAGCCTCATTTACTTTAGATTTAGTTTTCTTTTTAGCTGCCATGTTTCACCTATTCATTAACATATAAATAATACCGCCTACTACTGTAGGTACTAATGCTAAACATAATAACACTATCATTCCTAGTTGACGTAGTTCTTTGTACCGTTTCTTTTTAAGTATAACAAGCCTTGCAATCTCATCTTGTTTAGCCTTACGAGCATTAGCCATCTCCTGCATACACTCTTGATATAGATGACCATTGCCAGACATTACAAATAAATCTTTGACTTCTTGCATAGTCTCTGAGATCTGCTTACGCGCCAGCGCAGCCTTAACAGCGTCACCTTCATTAAGGCCACCTGCATTCTGAGCCTTAGCTAGTTCTACTTCAGCACCACCTAGTTTACTTAAAAAGGTTCCAATAGTAGATAAATCATTTGCAGTTCCTGCTGCTTGCTTGATAGCAGACGTAGCCATGTTAACACCTGCAACAATTGCACTTATCTCAGCAATCATTTAGGACGAGTCTTCTCAAATGATCTCATAGCTCCCAAACCTAACATTCCCATAAGTACAGGCATCATAGTTTCTAAAGGTACAAGAGGTATAACAACCTCAATCTCTATTAGAGCCAAGACAAAGTTAGAAAAAGGAATTGTAATAAAGTTTCCAAACATACCTAGTGTACAAACCCAGCCTAATGCTGGCCTCCAACCACTCACGAAGATACTAGAGTGCGCTGCTTCTATTTTGTTTATTTCTAGTTGTCCCTTCATAAGCTCTTGATGATGTTGTTCAGACATCGTAGCTATTTCATGCGCTAAAGCATTCTTCTGATCCTTGTCCTCTATAAACTTATCTAGTAGTCCAGTGACAGGGCCTACTAAGCTTGCAACTATACTCATCTAATAACTCCATATGTGTGGTCTTGGTCTGCCTTCGCTGTCTGGTAGGTCATCTATGTGTATAAATCTAGAGCCACCCTTTTGGGATATACCAATCCCTGTGAAACCTGCCTCTATAGCGGCCTGTACTAGCTTGTAAGCCTGTTTACCACGTACACCTATATCCAAGGCCCTACCTGATTCATGTGCGCCGGGAGAGGCTTTACGGGCCTCTATGGGATGGTCTTTACATCTGTATGCAGAGGTTACTGGAAAGGAGAAACCTAAGTCACCACGCAGCTTATCTACCTTCTGCATAAACACAGGGTCTATACCTTCACCATCACAGTGTTTGCAGAGGAGTTCTGAGTCTTTGAAATACTTATACATCTTATTCTCCATCCTGATAGAAAGGATTCTTATTCTGCTCTAGACGCATACGAGCATGTTCACGGGCTTTGTTTATTATTTCTTTAGCCATAGGGTCTTTCATATTCCACCCCTTTCCCGGCTCCATGTTCTGCATATAGGCTATAGCTTCTTTACTTTGTGTAGGAACCATAGTAGGAACATTAATTGATTTACCTTTATACTGCATATCAGTAGCAAACTCAGTCATGGTGCCACCATCTACGTTGTTTTTAATAGGCCCTAAGTAACCCCGTGCTGACTTAGTAGACCCATCAGCCCTTTTCATATCGCTGCGTACTTCAGAGCCTTTCTGGTACTGCTTCCTCTTCAGTACGTTAAGTACTTTACCGCCTACATTTCTCCTGTAACGAACAGTGCTACCTATATCAGTTCCGTCTGAAGCAGATAAAGGATCGGGAGCTTCAGCAGTATTATCAGTTAGCTTTGCGAAACCTTTAGACACTGAACTACCAACACCAAAACCAAGACGAGACAGAGGGTCTACCTCACCGCCACCTTTGAAGCCTAACCTACGCAGAGGATCTTCTTGATCTACAAAAGCTGTACCAGCCTGTTGATCGTAGGGCAGACCTGTCATTTTATCTATGCGTTGATCAGGTTCCACAGGGGCGTTAGGTACGTCAAGGACTTCACCACCTTTGTTGAATCCTAGAGTAGTAAGTCTTCCCGCAGGAGCTTCTTTTTCTTTAGCTCCTCTGTCTTTTAACTCATTACCTGTGGCAGCAAGTATGTCTTCTACTTCTTTCCCGCCGGGAACTCTTCGCAGGTATTGTAAAGCTAAACCTTCCACATCTCCTTGCTCAATGTTCTTTACTGTAGCTGTCCCTAACTTAGCATAATCTTCTATTAAACTTATAGAAGGAGCAAGATTGCTGAAGACTGTAGAACCGTAAGGTCTTGCTGCCATAGCTACTATTTTATTTAAATAGTAAGGAGAGACACCCGCTTGCATAATAGACGCACCAAGCTGCTCCCTCGTAACTAGTTTCTCTGTAAAGCTGTCTACATCATCATCTAAGTATTTACCTGTTGGATCGTTAAAGTATTGCTTGAGAGTTATTAATCCATCATAAACAACCAAAGAACCTAAAGCTCTTGCAGCTAAAGCAGCATCACCATCTTCTATACGCTGAACAAGAGCATTTGTCTGTGTAGTTTTAGCTTGCGCCCATGATAAAAACTGCCCAAGAGAGCGTATCAAAGGGTCTTTAGATTGAGAGAATCCTAGTCTATTACCTACCTGTGGTATCAAAGCATCTCTATCTGAAGCCTTTATTCCTGCTATGTTTAATATTCTTCTTCCGTCCTTATCATCAAATGCTTCATCTACATTCTTAAACTTTTGTAAAGTTTGTATATAGTCATCAGTAAGACCTAAAGCTTTAGCTTTGTTAAACACTGTCTGAGTCATGCCTTTAGCAGTCACCTCTTGTGCTATATCAAAAGCATTTTCAATGCCTGTGTTGTAAGCAAATCTTCTAGCATAAGAAGTTAGCTTTCCAAGACCGATAACTTTAAAGAACGTCTCATTAGTTTTTGCTGCAAAATTTTGAACCTTAGAACCCGCAGTATTTTTATCAAGAGACAAAGCACGTAGTTCTTGTGATAACACATCTCGTTTTGCAAATCCTGTACTCTCCGCAAAATCTGTTAACTCTTTAGAATTAGTTCGTGCCTTACCTCTCATAGAAGAACTAAAGCCACTATTAACAAAAGGCTGAACTAAGTCACCGACACTGTCCAAGGTTACTTTAGTAAGCATAGTCATATTGCCCATCATAGTCATAAGACTCAGTGTGCTTGTAGCAGCCTCACTTGTAGCCCTTGAAGATTGAGAACCGTATGTTCCAAAATACATATCTACTGAGTTATGTATATTTTTTATTTTCTCAGCTCTAACCTTCTCAGCTAACTTATATAACTTACCGTCACTCCCCGCAGCCTTCTTCCCAGCTTGTGCCTCTAGCTGTATGCTTCTTTTAAGCTGGAAAATGGCATCCCCTTTTGCTCCAAAGGCTCTTGCAAACTCAATGTTAGGCATTGATTTACTAACATAGTCTGGAATAATTTCAGCTACATCTTGAACTAAAAAATCCTGTATTGATTTACGAGCTTCAAAATCTGTGAATATCCTGTCTTTTTCAAAATGATCTGAAAGAGGAGTAAGTCTTAATTTAAAATCAGTTAAGTCTCCCTCACTTTTAGACTTCCAAGTATTTAACCTTTTACCTGAGTAACCTAAATTTATAATTTCATCCACATAAGAAATAGCCCTAGCCTTAGAACTTTCTAATTGCTTTTCACTTATCTTTACTTTAGACACATCTGCTTTAGGATCTTTCAACAACATAGCTTCTTTTGTTTTGGCTATATTTTGTTTTGTGAAAGCATCAGCATATGCTACTATAGCTGCATCACGATTATCGGAAATCTTTTTAGCATCGTGCATCTGAGGTAAAGCATAATCTTCTAACTTTGTAAATTTAATTCCAACACTCTCTGCTTCAGATGAAACAGTATTCACAATACCTTTAGAAGACTCACTAATTTCTTTTATAGTTACAATCTGTGCCTTATTAAAGCCTTGATTAGCTAAGTCACCTTCATCTACAAACTTTTCACCATACTTCCAAGCTGCTTCTCTAAGAGCCTTAGAATCATCTCCTAATCCACCTAACTCCATCATTCGTATATCAAATACATTAGTTAAGTCTTGGATAGCAATGTCTTTAGCTTCTTCTACAGAAACGGTTGCAACACCTTTCAAGTCTGCACCACGTTGAGCTAGTAAAGTTTTACCAAAAGCAGATACATCTCCACCAAAAGAATTTAATCTTGCAGCAGTAGTTCCTGATCCCAGTACATTTACTTGTGCTTTTACTAAGTTTTTATTTAAGTCCTGTAAAGACTTTAAGCCTTCTTCTTTGACGTTAGTAGAGTAATCTGTTTTTAATATTTTCTTAGATAACTGCCCGCCTAAAAGACCTACTGTCATAAAAGCAAGAGGAGACACAGTATCTTCTTCAGATACAAGTTGATTAGTAACACCCGCTCCATACCCTATCCCTGCTCCTAACAATGGTCGAGTAAGGACTCTGCCTATAGTACTTCCATTTAGCATTCCATTCTTTGCTAATTTGTCAGTAGTTTCTATTAAACTATCTGAAATAATTTCAGAGTTTTTACGCATCTGTTCAGGTAAACTTTGAGTAAACAACTTTGCTTTATCTCTTGCTAACCTAAGATCATCTAATTCTGCTTTTGACAAAGCACCAGCTTGTTTACCTTTAAACTTAACATACTCTTCTCTATATCTTTGTCGTGTAGCAGTAGCCTCTGCTATTTTAGCTCCCATATTAGGGACATCTTCAAGTGCGCCAATAAGACTAGGATTACTACCGTCTACTTCAGCAAGTATCTCTTTGACTGCTATATCTTCACTTTCAGTAATCTTACTAGGTTGTACGGTTTTAACACCAGTAGCTACTTCATCTCCACCTTTCACAAGGGGTTTCACAAAAGAACCACCTACACCTCCTAGTATAGTTGCTAGTGCGACACCAGAAGCAGTAACATCTTCACCTCTAGCTGCTATTTCTAAGGCTGCATCAGATCCAAATAATCCTGCACCGTAAGCAGTAGAATAAGCTCTTTGACCTAGCTTCCCTATTTTAGCTCCTTTGGCGGCAAGTCCAACAGGGCCTAAAGCAAGCAAAGTAGGATCAATTACTTCACCTATAATTTCTCCACCAAAGGCAGTCCAAGATTCTTTAGACTCTTGAGAAAGCTCACCAAACTTTGCATTAATTTTAGCAAGTCTTTCGGCCTCTATCTCTTGAATAGTCCTTTCACCTGTAGAAGCTTCTGCAAGCCTAGCAGCATCAGCACCCATAAAAGTAGATTTTTCAAATCCATACTGAAGCTCTCTAAGGAATGAGGACTCTCCTTGTTCTAGAGCTTGTTTGTCTTCATCTGAAGATTCAGCATAAACTTTAGCAAAGTAATCTTGTTGTTCAGCCATTAATTATACTCCGTAAACTGCTTCGTATGCTTTTTGATTACTCAAATACTCTTGTGGAGTACCTGCTCCTGCACTTGTGTTATAATGCTTCTTCCAATATTTAGCCCTTCCTGCCGCTGTAGGTGGGACAGGGTCTGCTACTTTTAAGTAGTGCAAACGTGAGAATATTAAACTAAGTTTAGGATCTGATAAATCCTCGTAAGTTACTTTAGTTAAGTCTATACCTGCTTTATCCTTTATAATATCTACATACTTGACAAGGTTTCTAGGTTGTCCTTTATCTCCACGAAGCCTTGAGAGTGTGTCATCAAATGTTCTTTCATCAACTTGTGATACTCCAAAGCTTCCTCTACCAAACTTACCACTACTATCTGACATAGTGTAAGTACCTTTAGTCTGTCCCATGTTGGATTCTTGAATAGCTGTTTCACGAAGTAACGCTGTGGCAGCACTGCCATCATTAAATAATTCAGAAACCTCTGCTGCTGCTGCTTCAACTACAGACACCTCAGGCTGCTCAAAATCTAACTCAGTTGTATCCTCTACGGTTTCTTTTTCGGGTGAAAGAAGTGAAGTGCTCACTTCTGTGGGAGTAGTCTCTGCTGTAGGAGCTTGCTCAGTTAAAAAGGTAATTACATCTTCTCTATCACCTAGTCCCGGTAAATCAATAGCACTTAATATTTCATTGTTTATCATCTTTAGTTCTCTAGCCTTTCCTCCTAATCCACTTAAACTTCTACTAGAAGGGTCATCAAGACCCAATGTATTTAAAGCTTCCATGTTTTGAGAATACTGAAGTTTTAAATAAGTTAAATGGTTTTTAATATTTCCATTAGGTATTTCTTCTAAAGAAAGTTTTCTTTTGTTAATTTGTCCCGGCTGACTTGTAGAAACATTAACTTGTCCATCCTCCATTGATAAGGTATATGTAGCATCTTTAGAATCTACACTCCTTCCTAATAAAGATTGAGTATCACCTCCGACAGAAAACTTTTGAGTGTCACCATCTTTAGCAAACAATTCACTTTTTACAGAAGCTCTACCGTTAACAGTTGAAAGATCAGGCATACCTGCTTGGCTTCCTAATTGACTAGACATACTTAAACCATACCTTACCGCTTCTTCGGCAGTTTTAAAATTTTGATTTTTTATATCTTGCCTAATTGTATCCCTTCCCATCTTGTATGCCTGTGCAGTTGACCCAGAATCGTACAACCCCTTCATCGTGCTTGTTGATCTTTTAGAAACAGAAGAAGCTACTGGATCAGTCTTTTTCTTCCCTGCACTATTTTGCTGAAATGTACTCCCTTCTTCTACTACACTCCCCTGCTCTGCATCATCTTCGCGTAGTTTAAAATCATCAGGTATACCAGCCTGTATTAATCTACCTGTACCCACAGAAATTTCTTTATCTATATTCCAATTACCATCAACTGTAAGAGGAGTTTCTTCTAAAGCATTTTCCACCAGATAATCCATATTTCTTAAAATAAGAGCCTCTTTATTTATCTTAGCTAAACTAGGATCTCCAAACTCCATCTTAAATTTATCAGGGTTTCCTTTTTTTAGTTGATAAAGCTGAACTTCTGCTGCTCTTGTAGCCTCAACATATACATTAGCTAAAGTAGAATTAACTTGTTTATCAACTTGTTCTTTATACTCAGCCAATTCGTCTGTGTTTACACGTTCAAAAGTTTTACTCGTTAGTGTAGAGTAAAAACCTTCTTCTAATTTTGCAATAGAATCCCCAGCAAGAGAAGCATTACCTCTATACTTACCACTGTATAGTTTTTGATTTTCTGGCTTGCGCGAGTCATCAAGGGTAGCGTTAGATACTATTAACTTACGCATTGCAGCGTGAGATTTTTTAATGCTACCGTTATTTTCTGCTCTGGCATCTGCATACTCTGTAGGAAAATGTTCGTTGTAAAAACTATTATCCCTAACAGCTTCTTTTACAGCCCCAACCCCTGTTTGATAAATAGGGTTGTCTTTATTATCCTCTGCAATTTGTTGTGCAATTTGCTGTGGATTTAAAGGACGCATCCCCGTCTGAACTTGTCTTCTTAACTCAATTAATTTTGGATTTTTTGGATCTACAAAACCCTCTAAGTCCATTGTGTCCACAATATTATTAAATGCTTCTTTTCTCAACTCTTCGTTAGTTCTTCCTACTCCTAAAATTCTTTTAGCTCCTCTCCACAAAGAAGTAGCGGCATTAGGTGACTCAGAACCATACTTAGTAATAGCATCCTTCCATTCTTCATCTGTGTAAGTTGTACTTAAACTTTTGTATGCTTTTTGATAAGCATCGTAACGAGTTTGGGCATTTGCCAACGCCCTTTCTTCTCTGCTTGTTCCGTAAAATTCTTTATTATTTTCGTATTCTTCTTTACCTAGTTGTTGTACATAACCTCTATCAATATTTTCTCCAGCTTCTCTTGTATAAAGAGCCATCATCCCCATACCAGACTCAGAAACACGTTTAGCTTCTGCTGCTAATGAAGCTTGTTCTGATCTGCGAAGTTTTTTAGCTCTTTTAATTTTTTGACCATAATCAGTAGTCATAAATCTTTTTGCTGGATCTCTAAATGGTGCTGATATTAAATCAGTTGCAAACTGTCCTACACCTTGAGCAATAGGAGTCAAAGCAGCAGTCATTAGCTGCCTACGCTGTGCTTCCTTCATCATCTTTCTTTGTTCAGATAAGTTACTTTGAGCAGCCTTTGCAAAGCCTTGCCCTAGTAATGAGTAACCTTCACCAGTACTAATCGCCATTACTGTTCTCCTCTAGCCGCTAACAAAGACTGTACCTGATCAGGCACTACTTCAGGGTTATCAACTGTCTTAACTTGTTTTAATGCTTGCTTCATCATAGGTAAACTTTGAGCCTCTTCTTCTTCCTCTATATCTTCTTCATCATCTTCTTGAATAGTAAACTCAATACCTTCTTGTTCAGCAAAAGCTGCAAGCATATAAGTAATAGGTTCTGCAAGCATCATCATTAAGTCAGGATTAAATAATCCTTCTTGAAATCCCTGATAAAGAACTATCTGAGTAATATTCATAAGTGGAGTGCCACTAGCTATTAACTCAAGTATATTATCGTATGTGCCTTCTTCTGTAAAAGTTGCAAAGTAATACTCAAGAGCAGTAGTTAAATCTGTGTACTCAGGAGCTTTTTCAAAAGGTAAAGGATTCTCAGGGTCATTAGTTAAAGACTCGCCGGGAATAGGTCTATCCATTTGACCTGCCTTCTCCATGAAAACATTTTCAATCTCTTCAGGATCATATTGTGTTTCAGCCATTAGGACATAGCTCCTCTCATTCTGTTAGCGTAGACATTACTGTAACCACCTTGACCACCACCATAAGCATCATAATCAAACAACTGTTGACTCCATAGAGGATCAGGGCCTTGTGTTAATCCTTGTTCAACTGCACCTGCTAAAGCATAAGAAGAGTCAAACATAGGAGCAGGTGTAATACTATAGTAAGGATCAATTTCACCCGCACCCATAGCTTTATTTGTAATAGCGGTAGTGACTACAGATGCTGGAGCTTTTGTTACTCCTTCAAAAAGATTATCTTTAGCAGAAGTAAAGCCTCTACTTAAAAGACTTGGAGTTTCAGTCAAAGCTATTTCAGAACTTATGTCTTCAAGACCGCCTGTACCTACGGTTACTGTACCATCAGGGAGACTCATAGGCCCTTGATCAACTTTTACTCCTAAGTAATCTGGCTGCTCCACAGGACTTTGATTAGGCACAAAGTCTTTACCATATTTAACCTCTTCTAACATAGTGGGAGTTTGAGTTGAAAATTTCTCGTACTCTTCAACAGTCATTCCTAGCTTACCTGCTTCTAAAGAAGGTGAAGTAGTATTGAATAAATTTACCGCATCCCCTTTAAAAGTTTCAAACTGCTTAACAACTGCTTCAGAAGTATTCTGCCAAACACCACCTTCACCTAAGAAACTAGTAGGTGCTCCTTGGATGTTCATGCCTAGCTTGTTTCCTACATACTTAGCAGTCTGTCCAAAGAATTCAGTAACACCCTTAGTTAATGTTTGAAATCCACTTTTAACAGCAGTACCAAACTGTGCAGCCTTACCAATAGTCCAAGATGCACCTTTTAAAATACCCCCTAAAGGCCCACCCATACTAGCTCCAAGTTTGCCTAAGGTAGCTCCAAAGTTACCGAACATACTCCCTATACCTAGCCCTCCTGTAAGCATAGTTAAAGCAATGGTTCCTAAGATACCAATCTTTCCCATAAATTTACCAAAAGCTTTAAATCCTTTTTTGATACCTCTACCAATCTTTTTAAAACCTTTCTTGACACCTTTCCAAACTTTGCTAAAAAATCCCATTATCCCATATCCTGTAACATGCTAAATATTTTATCTCTATTATCTTTTAAAGTCGGATCTGTTAAAAATCTATCATTACCTAACGCAGCATTAATAATGTTAGACTTACGATCCAAATCAGTTTGTGACCCTTGGAAATCAAAAGTAGCTTGATCTCTAAGTTCTTGCCACAATTGAGTCTGAGCTTGTGTACTCATATTAAAAGCGTACTGAGCATTCTGTTGATTAGCTGCATTTTGAGCAGCAGTATTAATTGTATTAGATTTTCTACGCCATTCTATATTAGACTGCTCTACAGCTTGAGCGTTAGCAGCATTCCAAGAATCAGTTTTAAACTGTAGCTCTTTATCAAAGGTAGCTATTTTAAGACCTATATCTGCATTAATCTTATCTGCTTCTAATTTGTTTTGAGCACTTAGTGCAGCAGCCCTATTAGCTTCTGATTCATTAAACTGTGCCATAGCATTAGCTTGACTGGCGTTGAATTGATTCATATTAGAAGCAAGACTAGCCTGAAATTGATTAGTTTGATTTTCAGATGTAGAATTAAACTGTTTAGCTGCATTAGCTGCTGACTGATTAGAAAGTATTCTTTGTTGCTTCATCTGTTGATCTAATATAATACTCTGTTGTCTAGAACTTAAATTAGCCATATCCATCTGAAGAAATGACTGTGCATTAGAGATAGCTACTTTAGTACGTTGATCAGCATTTTGAGCATCCATAGCTGCTAAGGCTGTAGCATTCTGCATCGCTGCTTGTTGTTCAGCATTAAAGTCTGCCATAGTCATAGATTGCATGAACTTACTATTAGTTAGTTCTACTTGTTGTTCGGCATTAAACTTAGTTAAATCTACTCTAGCAACCATAGCTGCATTTTGAACTGCTCTTTGCTGATCTACATTAAGCTGTGCTAACCCCATACTCTCAGCAATCTTTGCCTGTGTAAGATTAGTCTGCATTCTTGAGTTAAGATTAGCTAACTCAGTCTGTTGTGCAGCACTAAGATTTTCAGAGGCATTCTGATTTAAAGAAGATAAATTAGCCAACCGCATCTGCTGATCATTACTTAGATTAGCAAGTTCCATTTGCTGTTTAAAGCCAGCATTCTTTGCAAGAAAGTCAGCAGCTACCTGCATTTCTACAAGACGCTCTTGATTCTTAGCAGTCATGTTTTCACGCTCAGTAGCATCAGCTATTTGTAATTCAGCTAACTCTATTTGCTGATCATTGCCTAAGTTCTGAGAATTAGTAGCTTGTTGATTCTGAGCATTTAATACAGCAGCTTGTTGCTGATTCTGGAGATTCTGAGTACGTGTCTGCTGTTGCATTTGTGCAGAAGTCATTACAGCATCTTGAGTAAACTGACTCTGCATCATATTCATCTGCTGTGCCATTGTAGCAGTCTGAGATGCAGCTTGTTGTTGATTAGACAAGTTAGCCATACGTCTTTGCATATCTAACGTAGACTGCTGTAGATTAGCCTGTTGCTCATTAGACAGGTTCTGTGCAGAACGCTGCTGTAGGGCCTGTGCGTTGCTCTGAGCCATAGGCATAGCACTTTGTATGATGGAGTTAAACAAAGCATCACGGCCTACTGTGGATGCTGATAAGCCCCTCTGAGCTAACTTCTGCTCTACAGCCGCTAAAGCTGGTCTAGCCCATGCAGGAGTAACACCCTCATCCATACCAGCTAGTAAGCTTTCCATCTGAGAAGATACTAAAGCTTCTGTAGGCAAAGCTGCAATAGCTGCACGTACTTCTACAGGTTGATCGTCTATAGCTGCTGTCATAGTAGCAGGGTCTTCTACAATAGCTGCTGTAATAGCTGGTGGTAAATCACCTACCACTGCAAGCATGTCTGCTGCTGCACCTTTAGCAGCCGTGCCTGTTACTGTACGTCTTTGTGCAGCTTCATAGCCTACAGTATCAATAATCTGTGCAGCCGTCCCATCGTCTGCTTCAGTACCTAGTATAGCCTGACGTTGCTTTAGTTCTGCTTCAGGTGTGGGTGCTACAGTCGTAGTTTGACCTGTAACTTTATCTATATAAGCACCATCAGAAATATCAAAGTCTGCAACTTCAGCTTGTGCTGCTTGCTCTTGTGCCGTATCTCTCTCAGCAGCTACTGCCCTTTCAGTAAGCGTAGCATCTGTAGCTGTAGCTTGTGCCTCAGCACTTACAGTACCCTGTGCAGCTTTTGTAGCAGCAAGTTCTTTAGCTTTTGTAGAAGTGTATTTATCAGCTTTAAACTTTTTTGGAGTATCTGCTTTAGTAAACGCAGCATCGGTAGTTGTAATATCAGTAGTAGTGACAGAATCAGGAGCAGTAGTTGCTTTACGGTCTTCTATTTCTACAATATCAGAATCTTTAGTAATTAAGTTCTTAGCTTTAGCACCACCTGTCTTAGCAACATCAACCGTTGGAAGAGTTCCTTCAGGAATATTACCCGCAGCTAAAGCTTCTGTTCTAGTAGAAGTCCTATCTATACGAGCTTGATCTTCTGCTTCTCTAGCTCTTTGAGCTGCCCTATCTGCTGCTGTTGTGTTTATAGAAGGAGAAGGAGTACCAGCAGCACTAGCACCCGGCCCACCAGCAGGTTCGTCTTCACGCTGTTGCCCGTCCGTTCCTTGTTTTCCACTCATGCTTATATTCCCCGTTGTTACATTGCCCATACCGGCTTGTCTTTGTGCTAGTGCCTGTTTACCTGCCATTGAATAAGTTCTTTCTGGAGTAGCAGTAGCTTCAGAGTTGTATATATAATTAACTAATTGACTGTCAGGTACTTTCTGCTCAACATCGGTAGTAGTTTGTTTTTCATCACCTTTAAAAGCACCAGTCACTTTTCCAAAAGTATTGTCTACAAAGTTTTTACCATCCTCACCTGCCCTAACAAACTCAGATGCTTTTCCAAAAGTGTTGTCTACAAAGTTTTTACCATCTTCCCCTGCTCTAACAAACTCAGATGCTTTTCCAAAAGTATTGTCTATAAAGTTCCTGCCGTCATTACCTGCCCTGACAAACTCAGTTGCTCTTCCGAAAGTATTATCTACAAAGTTTCTACCATCATTACCTGCCCTGAAAAATTCACCAATCCTTCCCATAAGAGAAGTTTCACTGGGTTTAGCTTTTTGGTAGACAGCAGTATCTTCTAGTTTAGCTTTTGAACCATCATTAAATTTAGCCCTCTTCTGCTTTAAAGCCTTTAAAGTCTTCTTAGTATTACGATTAGCTCTTTTCTTACTCATTTGCTACCCTATTAAATGTGTACTAAAAATAGTAACAATACCAACAAGAACTGAAGAGATAACAAGCCAAGCA
>Ga0181390_1000724_pt1 | contig 15025 bp, 7 predicted proteins | sample 13SPOviralmetaG_FD_130085 | JGI IMG/M metagenome (GOLD analysis project Ga0181390, IMG submission 130085) | Marine viral communities from the oligotrophic San Pedro Time Series (SPOT) site, San Pedro Channel, CA, USA - 13 SPOT_SRF_2010-07-21 | ecosystem: Environmental > Aquatic > Marine > Strait...
AGAACCTAAAGGCGACGTCAACAGGCAATCTCTTAACTTACATCAGTGTGCTGTCGTTGGCGATAAGTTTATGCGAAAGCTCGAGAGCGGAGATCAAGAAGCAAGGACAAGATGGAGTAAACTCCTCCAAAAACGTAAAGCTACTGGCGAGCCGTATATCCTCTTTAAAGGTAATACGAACAAAGCTAATCCAGCTGCTTACAAAAGCAATAGCTTAAAAGTACATATGACTAATATCTGTAGTGAGATTACATTACATACAGATGAAAGTCATAGCTTTGTATGTTGTTTATCTTCTTTAAACCTAGCTAAATATGATGAGTGGAAAAATACTAATCTTATTTATGATGCTACATGGTTTTTAGATGGTGTGATGGAAGAGTTTATACAAAAGGCCAAGAATATGAAAGGCTTTGAAAATGCCATTAGATCAGCAGAAAAAGGCCGAGCCATAGGTTTAGGTGTCTTAGGCTGGCATACGCTGTTACAGAAGAAGGGAATAGCTTTTGAAGGGCTGTTAGCTCAGTTTAAAACTAGAGAGATATTCAGTAAAATTAAAATTGAAAGCGAAAGAGCATCACGTAAGCTTGCTGAAATATATGGTGAACCATTATGGTGTGTAGGTACAGGCTTTAGAAATACACATTTAAGATCTGTAGCACCTACTGTTTCAAATAGTAAGCTAAGTGGTAACATATCGCCTGGCATAGAGCCTTGGGCAGCTAATGTTTTTACAGAACAATCAGCTAAAGGAACATTTATAAGAAAAAATAATGAACTTAAGAAAGTACTTAGGAAAGTTGGTATTGATACCAAGGAAACTTGGGATAAAATTCTGGAAGATGGTGGATCCATTCAAGGAATTAAAGAACTCGATGGATGGTTTTACGACCACCTCGGACGATTAACTCAAGAAGAAGGTGAGTCTGTTAAGAACGTTTATAAAACGTTTAAGGAGATAAACCAACTGGAGTTAGTTGGACAAGCTGGAATACGTCAAGATTATATTGATCAATCAGTGTCATTAAATCTAGCATTTCCGGCGGAGGCTGAGCCAAGATGGGTTAATAAAGTCCATTTTGAAGCTTGGAAAAGGGGTATAAAAACTCTTTATTATATGAGAACTGAATCAGTTCTAAGAGGTGATATAGCTGCTAAAGCTATGGATCCAAACTGTATATCCTGTGATGGATAATTAATAATTAAAACTAAAACAATGGCTAGTAAATTTACTTTTGCGGATGCAAAAAAACAAATTAAACAATTAGAAGCAGAGTTAAAACAGAAAACAGAAGAGCTTAAACAAAAAGCTGGAGATGTTATATTAGATACGTCTGATAATGTTTTTACAAATGAAGAGCTTAAAAAGATTAAATATCTTGAAGCTTGGGCTGTTATAGGTCCTATAGTAGGTATATTAATAGGTTTAATATTCTAAATAATTAAAGGGGAGCTTGCCGTAATGGTTTGCTCCCCTTTTTTATTTATCCTCTTCTGCCTTTAATACTCGACATATTTTCCTGCATGGTACTTCTATCTAATTTACTAAATGGACCTACATACTCTTTGTCAACACCACCTTGCATGTCTTGATCTCTCTTTTGATTTTCTTTTTGTTGAGATTCTGTAAAAATAGAAGGATCAAAAGTATTACCAGTTGTTCTTGCTGAATAAACAGTAGTAGGTTCTAAAGTATTTTCTAAATTACTTTGAGTTAATTCAATAGTTTGCTGGGGTTGTTCTGTTTTTGGTTTACCAGGTTTTTTTATTGGTTTAACTTTAGGTATTTTTATTTCACCACCCTCTAAAGTTACATTAGATTTTACTAAATCATTTTTTCCAATAACTTTATCATAGTAAGTTTTAGTTCTAGTGGTAGAATCAGCAAAAGGTTTATAGTCTTCTGATCTAGTTCCCCTATCATCTTTTCTATACTCTCTATCTTTTATTCTACTAAGATTTTGTTCTTGACCCAACAAACCTTTACCAAACTCACCCATTGCTGCATTTAATCTTTCTTTACGATTTTTCATAAAGTCTTGAGCCTGACCAACACTCATACCTTTTCTTTCTGCTATTCTAGTGGCTCTTCTTTCTTTTCTAGCATCTCTTAAAGTTTCTCTATCTAAAGATCTTTGTTTTCTTTTACTTTTAGGAGCTAATTCAGCGTCAAAAGTTTCACTAGAACCATCAGATTTAATATAAGTTTGTTTATTATCTTTACCTATATTTTTAAGTTGAGTGCCCGATGTATCACGAGCACCTTCTCTATCTCTAACGTACTGTCCTACTCTTTCTCTTCCGCCTCCTAAAGCTGTTCTAGTAAATTCTCTATCACGAAGTTTGTCAGCCTCTCTGATTTTAGCTAATTTTTCTTCTCTTCTACTAAGTTTTTTTGCCATGTTATTATTATTAATTATGCAGATTTTTCTACCCTATTCGCAGCCGCTTCCCAAGGTAGTTTAGGATGGCCCTCTATATATTTCTTACCGTTGTAGTCTATTTTACCGTTTTTACGCTCATGCTTGTTTCCATTATAATAAACAAAATTATCATCATAATTTAATTTACCAGACTTCATGTCTTGCATGTGTTTTTTCTCATGCGCTATTACTTTCTTTTTTTCTTTACCTTTAAGTGAAGGATCTACTTCAATAGTTCCATCATTATTTGCTCTTCCTAAAACGTCTTTTGGTAAACTACTAGTTTCTTTTATTTTGTTTAATGGCCCTAAATTTAAATCTAAATCTAAATCTAAGTCTAAATCTAAATCTAAACCTAAACCAGATTTTCTATTATTCTGTAAACCTAATTCCCATTTACTCCAGCCTAATGCTAAAAATAATTTTTGCCAAGCGTCTGCCTCTTCATTAGCTATAGCAGATAAATTTTGAGCTTTTCTTATAACTCTATCTAAAGGAACACCACCAAATGAAGCAGCGTTACCAACAATTTCCAAAGCCTTGTTGTCAGGAGAAAGTTTAAAAGGATCATTTTTAATTTCTTTTTCATTGTATTTGTATATATTACCTATTGCAACTATGTCTCTTAGTTTAGTATTTAAAGGTGGTGATATGGATGTAGCCTCTAATGCAACTTTGTATGGATTATCTATAAAACCAAACTTTTCTTGTTGTTCACTTGCTTCAGCTATAACATTATATATAGCGCCAACAACAGCACCTGGATTACCTAAGCTTTTTGCATAAGAAGTTAATGCTCTTTCAACAGATAAAATAGTTTTTTCATCAACAAGTTTTTCTTTTTCATCTTCATCATCTTCAAAAGCAGCGGCAAATAATGCCGTTTGCAGTGCATTAAACACCATAGCTTGACCCACCGTGTAATAAAGTACACTTTGTAAATCTTTTCTTATTTGATTACCACCTCCTTCAGCAGCTGATCTTCCTGATACTACATCTTGTAATTTTCTTTTACTTATACGAGCATATTGAAATGGAGTATTTGCAAAAGCATATATAACCTTCCCAATAGAACTTGATTGTATTTCAGATATTTTAGAAGGATCAGAAGATTGTTGAGATTCTTCTGCGGTTGTTTGCCACATTCTCATAGCTTCTTTTTTAGCATCAGCTTGAGACATACCTTTAGAAATCAACGCGTCCATAGTGTTTCTATAATATGCGGCCCCACCTAAAGCTATAGCAAAACTATCAGCCATCCTTGTTGGTAAAAATCCAAACTTAAGTATCTTGTTTAAACCTTTAACATCACCTTCTGACATTTCATCAGCCAATACATCAAATTTTGCACCATCTCTTCTGTTTTTTAAATAATCACTGTTCCAAAGAGTATTAAAATCTTTTTTCCAATTATCGCTAAACATAGCAGCTGTTGCTTGAAATATATTATTATTAGGTTTACCTATAAAATTTAATGATGACAACAACTGTAATACGGCTGATCTAGTATTAACAAACATCGTAGTTGCTACAGCTCTATTTATCCAATTTAAAAAAGCATTTGACTGTGCATCCGTACTTACGCGGTTTCTACCAGTCTTCATTCTTTGTAATGAATTTTGTAAAGCTTGTCTAAACTTTTTACCATACAAGTTTTCAATTTCTTGCAAGTTGTCTTTGTTAAATATATTATCTACGTTTTCTGCAAAAGTAGCTAAATGTTTAGTTCTAGTTCCAGAATTTATAGCGTCATATATAGATTTATTAATTGTAGTATCATTTCTCCATGTAGCTTTATATTCTATAGGAAAATTTTGTTCAATTTGATCAGCAAGAGCCTTTAACTCAGGATTTGTTTCTACGGCTTCTACCAAAGCGTCTTTATAACTTTGTTTTTCAATATCAACATCAACTCCATTTTTAATCCAATTATAAACTTTTATAGCTTGACCAGCGCTATATGGAGTTACATCAATAACTTCTTTTAAATCTGATTTAAAATTTTCCATTAATTCAGTGAACTGTCTTGTTTTTTGAAGTATTTCAGCTTCAGAATCAGCTACTCCTCGTGAATATGGATCTAATATTGTAGAATTAAAAAACTTTTTAGCCTCAACACCTTCTTTACCTCCTGGTAAAAAAGTATAAAGCAATCCTTTAATATCTTCTGCATTTGGTGGTATAAACCATCTTGATGGTTTACCTAGTTTACCTGTAACAGAATTTATTATTTTTCTAAAATTTTTATTTAAACCTTCTGCTTGTTTTTCAGCAATTTCTTTTTGATTTTTTAAAGCTATATCTTGTATATCATTTATTTTTTTGTTTAATATTTCAGTCGGTAAATATTCATCTCCTTCAATAAAAGCATTTAATTTTTTTATTGTATTAATTAAATTTTTTCTATTTTTTTCATTATTAACAACGTCTTTCTTTGCAACGGCAACTACAGTACTTTCTGCTGTTTTTCCAATTTTAATTTCTTTAACCGTTGAACTTACTAAATCAGACCAATCATCAAAACTTAAAATATCTTTTACATTACTATAAGAAGTTTCTATAGCTAAAGCTAAATCTCTACCATTTTCTTTATAATCTTTTTGTAGTTGCTTTAAAGCTTTATATTCAGGATCTCTAACCGCTCGCATAGACGGATTTTTACTTTCTTGTAAAGTTCTTAATGTTTTTTTAGGTATGTTAACATCTTTTAATTTACTAAAATTAGAAAGCGGATTTCCTGTCATTATCTCAGAAACAGCTAGATCAAGAACCTCGTTCATTGTAAGATCTTGAAAGTTTTTAGTGGTAGGATCAAATCCTAATATGTTTCTTAAATTTTTCCAAAAACTATCAATAAATTTTCTAAAAGCTGATTTATCTAAATTTTTTTCTTCAACTAAAGTTTCACCTCTATTTCCTATCAATATAGATAAAACTTCATCTTCTAAATCAAAAGAATCATCTGTATATTGATCTGGAGGATATGCTTCTGGCTCGTTTTTTATAGCAGCAACAGTAGCTTCCCAAAGATTAGAGTCTTTAACCTTTTTAACCATATCATTCCAAAGTTCAGGAGCTTGTTCTTTTATTATTGGATTCCAAATATGTCCAGATTCATGTATAGCTGTGTTAAGCATATCTGAGCTAGAACCAACAAATATAGTACTACCAGCTCTAAATCCAGAAGCTTTACCAACATAAGATCTAGCCTGAACAGGTGTCATGTTGTTATTTTTTATTAAAAAATCAATAGCCGCTTTTTTATCTGTTATTATATTTATATCACCTCCCCAAGAATTTTTTAAAACACCTAAAACTCCTTCAGCTAGTTCTGTGTTAGATAAATTTGTTTTAGCTTCTTTTGCTTGCCTAGAAACTTCATTAAATTTATTAATATTAACTTCGTTTAATCTGTTTTCAACTTGAACACTTATAGGTCCATTAATTTTATATTCTTGTTGTAATTGAGCAAAACCAACGTCAATTGGCACCCCGTTTTCTTTAAATGATTTTTCTAAATTTTTACTTAAAATACTTTGTCCTGATATATCATAAAAACTAGCAGATTCAGTCGGACTTAAACCTTGTAACAATCTTTGATTTCCTTCCATCGCTGTAGTACTTCCAAAAACATTGTCTATTAAATTAAAATTTTCTTTAGTTCCAAAGTCTTGAGTATGTTGAGAAACTATATCATTTAAAGTTCTTGACTTTTTAGTGCCAGTAACATAGTTATATATTTGAACCATTGTTAAAGCATTAGGTTTGGAGTGCTCACCTTTTGTTAATTTAACTGGACCATTTTGTAAATAAAAACTGTTTACAGAAGTTAAACCTCTAAAGCCATTTTTAATATTAGTTTGCCACTGTAGCATTGTAAACAAAGCATCTTTACTTATTTTTCCTTTTTCATATTGATTTTTAAGAAGATCTATTTGAAACTTCATCAAATCGTTATTTGCTTTATTTAACGCATCAATTGATTTTTTATTCCAACCAGCATCATTTAAAGCTTGTATTCTTTGTTTTACAGTATTATATTTTTTATCTGAAGCTATTCTTTGTAATACATTTAAAAAGTTATTTTTACCTGGATTAGTTAGATTTTGAAACTCTACATTGTTTAAATTTATATTTTTAAATTGTCTATAAAGTTTTAAATCTATATCTTTGTTTTTATATAATTCTTCAATATCTTTAGCTGATTCTTTTGCATTTTTAAAATATTCAAAACCTACCCCTGGAGTACCAGGTAATATTCTTTCAGCTTTTCCATCTTTTTTTATTAACCACTTAGGAGATCCTTTACCTCCTTCAAGTCTACTAGCTAAAGTGGTAGAAGCTGGATCTAAAGCTCTATTTGCTTGACCTAAAAAAGCAAAACTATCTAAACCAAATAAATCAACTAATTCTTTTGGAATTGAACTTACTACAGAAGACAAATCGTTTTTCATAACATCAACGTTTTCTTCAAAGTAAATGTTATCACCTCTAGAAACACCAGCTTTAACCCATTGAGGATTTTCAATTAGTTCTTTTTGTGAAGCATCTTTAACTGTTTTATATTGTTTTAAATCATTTAAAAAACTTTTAAATCCACCTCCTAAAGTTTTCATTGACTCAACTTCGTTTTTATCCGCTATTAAAGTTTCGTTTATTACTTTAGACGCTTCTTCTTGAGCTTTATTGCTTCTATTTACTTTTAGTTGTATTTTATTTCTTTCATTAAAAGCTTTTCTTAGGTCTGGATTTGCATCTAAAAATTCATTTCTAGCATCAATAGCTATTTGATTTGACACAGCTTCCGCTAGTGCAGCTTTTCTATCGCTTCTGGTATTTTTTTTAACATCTTTACCTTCAAAATAATCTATAAATTCTTGTTTTGTAGGAGGATTCATAGCCCATTGCTTCGATATACCTCTACCTTTCAATCCTGATTTTTGAGTTAAAAAAGCTTGAGCTAATCCTATATAATTTTTATTTAAATAATTTGAAAAATCTTCTTTTGTTTTTGTGTTTTTTCCAAATTCATTTTTAATATCATTTACAAGTCTATTATTAAATATTCTTTTAAACTCTTTATCTATTTCAGAAGCTTTCTTTTTAGGACTAAGCTCTTTATTATTAGAATCTAACATAGATTCTATAGATATTAAACCAGGCTCAACAGATTTTAAAGCTTTGTTTATTAAACCAACAGGCATGTTTAATTTATCTGCTAAAAGTTTTGACCCAATTTGTACTTCAAAATCAAAATTATCTTCAGTTAAAATATTAGAAACTTCTGTAGAATTAAAATCTGTTACATTGTCTTGAGATATAACTTGTTTAGCTATTCTATCTGCTCTTTTAGGCAATTGTTCTGCTATATATGCAGCTATAGGTACTCCTGTTTCAGGGTTATATGAGTTAACAAGAGCTTCTACGCTTCCTGGACCATATTTAAGTTGACTAACTAAATTCTCATAATTGTCTTCAGCTCTTTTGTTTTGTGGCAAAGAATTTAATTTATTTATTGCCACTTGTCTTATCAAACCTTCTTGAGTTTCTATTATTTCATCTCTAGCTTCAATGCCTTTTTCGTCATAAAGCTCTTGTGCTTTTTCTGACAACTCAATATTGTTTAATTCTGGTTGTTGAAAAATATCTATAGCTTTTTTTTCTAAATTATTTATTTGATTTTGAGCTGCTTCTATAGCTACTTCACTAGAATTAGGATCATTAACAACGCTGTTAAATAAATCAATATCTCCATTAATGTTATTTAATTCTTGTAATTGATCTGTAGATAACTCTTGAACTCTATTACTTACTTCGTTTATTGAATTTTGTCTAGATTCTGTAAGTTCATTTATTTCTAATTCTATAGCTTCTCTTGCTATTGGATCTTCAGTTGTTTCTAAAGCAGCTTCTAATTCTTTTGTTTTTCTAAAAACTTCTAACTGTTGTTTAGTAATAACCTTAGGCTGAACAGCTACATTTACAGCTTGTTTAGCTTCTGAATTTAAATTACTTAAGCTAACTCCTCCTGCTCCTAAAATACCTCCAATTATACCACTCCTCCACATTCTACGGCTTAAACCTTCTAAAGCTTTTTCATCACCGCCTATAGCATAATCACCTAAGTAAGACTCTACAAACTCAGGAACAGCTTCAGAAGCCGCTTCTGTTATACTAGCGCCCGTTGTGCCTATTACTTTTCCTAGTATTTCACTTGAAACTTTAGGTCCAAAAGTTTGAGCTAATCTTCCAGCTATTTTTCCTAATCTCCCTGTAACTAACTCACCTACAAAATCCCCTATACCTGTTACGCCAGAAGTAGTTATTTTATTTAAATAAGATGAACTCATACCTAAAGCATCTTCTTGAAACAAAGCTTCGTCTTTAACTTCTTCTCTTTTAACTTCATCAAATTTACTTCCAAAAGAAGATGTACCTAACGCAGCTGCACCTAATCCGCCACCTACCATAGATAAATATAATGAAGGTATACCTTGTGCTAAATCAGACATTAATGCATCGGCTGATTCTAAATAATCTCCTTTTTCAGCTAAACTAATGAAATCTTCTCCTTTTCTATCTTCTATACCAAATGAAAGTGTCTCAATAGATTCATCTGCTAAATTTTCAAGCGCTACGTTTTGTGGAGATGTAACTGATTTTACATTACCTAAAGCTAAATCAAAAGCTTCTTGTTTTTCTATTGAATCTATTTTATCTCCAGTAATTATTTCATAAGCACCTTGAGCTAAAGCATCTCCAGCATTTAAAATTCCTTTTACAGTAGATGGTATTACATTTGCAAAATTAGATATTTTATCTAAAGCCCAAAAACCTTGAGGACTAACAGATTTTAAAGCATTTTGAAAGGCTAATTTTTCATTTCTAGCTATTTGCTCATCTGATAATTGATTTACTATAATTGGATTACCAAACTCATCTAATTCTTGTTCTTCCTCTTCAGGAGTAAATGATTGATAATTATCAAGAGTAATAAATTCGAATTCTTCTTCCATAAAGGATTATTTTTTACCAGTTAAAAAATTAGTAATTTTTTTTATTGGACTTATATCTTTAGGTGTTGTTGATTTATAATTAAATGATTGCATGTAAGGCGGTAGAGAATATAACCTTGTTGATAAAAAGCTAGCTAACTTATTAGGATCTTGAGCTATTTCAGCTGTAATCAATAAGTTTTTACCACCTCTGTCCTTTATAACTATAGAACCAGCAGGTATTTGTACTCCACTATCTGGATCCTTTGTGTCTTTTTCAAAAGTTCTTAAAACACTAGCTCCAGCTCCAGATACCCAAGAGTTTAAATCTTCCGTTGGAGAAGATAAATCTTTCATGTATTTAGCTGTTTGATACTGTGCTCTTTCTGTTTGTGTTTTACCCTGCCACGCTGCTTCTCTTGCTAATTGACTTTGTTGATACATTTTTTGCATCTGTAAATCTTCTTGAGCTTGCTTCCAGTTTTTATATTTAGTAGCCTCATAATTTTCATCTACAGTTTGTACAAAATGCTTTTCCATTTCATACTCTAATCTATTTGCAAATGTTTCACCACTAGGACCTTCATAATTTGTATCATTGATAGCATCTTTAATTTGATCTCTAGTCATTCCTACGTGATCCGCTGCTAATGATCTAAGCTTAGAGTTAGCAGTATCATCATCAGCTCCTAAGAATGCATCAAAAGCCTGCCTAACAGCTCGCTCGTAATCTTTAGACTGTTTGTCAACTGTTCTTAGCTCTTCTTTTCCTGTTATTTCATTAAAATAAGCTTTTGGTTTTAATAAAGTATCAACTAGTGGATCGCTCATTTCAACAAAGCTTTCTACTTTTTTTATAGGAACTGGTATATCTTGAAGTTTATTTGCTGGAAAACTAAAATCTTCTCCAGCTTCTGTTTTACCTTGATAAACTAAAACACCATTTTCATCCATACCAAACTCACCTCTGTTTTGTGCTACAGCTGCAAAAAAAGATTCATTTTCAGGTGGGTTAGCTAGGCTTAGTGTATTGCCTTTTAATCCAGCACTCCATGCGGATGCTCTTTCTTCAAGTCCACTTACAAAATTTTTAATTTGAGGAACTTGCATTTGTATAATAGAAGCTTGTTGAGCAAATTGATTTGAATCTATTTCATTTTTTTCTAATGAAGATACTAAAGTGCTGTATTGATCTACAAGCTGTCTGCTCATATCTTGAGCATATAAATTAAGACTTTCAAATTCTGTTTCTGAAGGAACTATTAATCCCTTTAATTGTTGAGATTTTAATATACCTGTCTGTAACTCTCTTCTTGCTTTTGTTTCAGCTACCTCTTGAAGTTTTCTAGTTTTTTCAACGTCTAAATCAATATCATCTCCAGCTTTTGATAAAGCATTTTGCATGTGATTACCATAAGCGTTTTGAACCGCTCTTAAATCTAATTGTGATCTTATTGCCATAATATTAATTTATTAATTATCCTCCCATAATTCCTTTAAGCATTCCAGCTGGACCAGCTGCAGCGCTTAAAACTCCTCCAATACCACCTAACAAATCACCAGTAGCTTGCGCTCTAGCTTGTTGAGCTTGACCATATCTTTGTGATCCAATATTAAATTGATCCATTTGTTGAGCATATTGGCTTTCAGCTCTATCAGCCTGACCTGCAGCTTGATTTATCATAAATGAATTTAATTGTGATTGATTAGATCTTTCTTGTTGATTAGCTTCAGCTGCATTGAATTGTGACATTTTGTTTGCAGCCTCCATATTAGCCATAGAAAAAGCATTATCAGCACCAAATTGACTTTCTAAAAATTTGTTTTGTGCACCAACGTTAAACTGATTAGTTGCGTTAGCAGCATTAAAATTATCTCTAGCAACTTGATTTTGTGCAGCTGCATTAAATTGATTCATTTGATTTCCAGCTTGAAATTCAGATAAAGAAAATTGATTTTGTGCTTGAGCACTAAACCTTGCCGCATCATTTTGAGCTTGAGCGCCAAATCTTGAAGCATCATTTGCAGCACCAACATTAAATTGTTGTTGGCCTAAATCAAATTGTGATGCTAAATTACCTTGAGCTAATTGACTTTGTTGTAATTGACTTTCAGCGGCAGCTCTCATTTGTTCGTTAGATTTAACTTGTCTATCTATATCCGCAGAAATACCTGCTTTAGACTTTGCAGCGGCAGCGGCTAACGCAGTAGCTCCACCAGCCCCAGTACCTGCTTGAGCTGCCAAATCTTGAGATGCAGCCAACGATTGATCAGCTTCTTGTGCCGCTAGTTCTGCTCCAGCTGTAGATACTTGTAAATTATTCATTGTATTTGTAAGACCAGTATCAGCACCTCTTGCCAGTTGACCAACACTAGTAGATCCAGCTGTGTAACCTTGACCTTGATATCCTTGAGCGTCTGCTAAATTAGCTAACTGAGCTTGAGTGGCTGGCCCTCTTTCAACAAGAGTCGCTTGGCCTGCTTGGCCTAAAGTACCTCCTTGAGCTTGAGATAACTGTCCTTGTTGAGTAGCACCTAATTCTCTAGCTTGAAGATCTCCATAAAAATCTCCAAATTCAAAATCTTTTAATCCTTGTTTAGCGCCTTCAAATTCTGTTCGCGCAGCTGATTCTTCTCTTCTTCTAGCTCGACCACCAAATAATGATCCAACTCCTTTAACTATACTTCCCATTAGTATTTCATTATTAATTCGTAAGACGGAGTTTCATCAACATGATATTCCGCTTGTTTATATTTATCTAATAACATACCTTCTTTTGCCCAAGCAAATGCGTATTTATAACCCATGTCTTCTGCAAAATCAGTTGTAAAATCTACTAAGAGTTGCAATGCATCACTTCTGTCTGTGTCTTGATAAGATTTATCACTAACTACTACAGCTGGAATCGCAGTCTTACTGTTTGTCATCCATAGCCACATGGCTGCAATAGGATCATCTCCTTTGCAAACCATAAAGCCACCTAAGCCTTGTCTTTTTTCTTCTTGTTTGTCACCTACTTTAAAAGAGCCAGGTAACATATCACGAGGGAAGCCTTCGGCTTTATAAGCTTCCCACCACTTTGGTATTAAATCCCAATCGGATTCTTGTAATTTTCTTACTTGTAATTGCATATAATTTAATTTGATGAATTTACCGCTTCCGCGTTTAAAGCAAACAATTCTTTTTCTGTTGAAGCGTTTGCTATTGGTAGTGTTAATTTAATTGAAGCAAATGCACCTTTAATGCCACTTACTATTTTATTGTCTGTCTGTGTTAAAGTACCATTGACAACAATGTAGTTTGGTTCTGATGAACTTATTGGTGCAAAATACTTGCCTTCTTTTTCTTGAAAAGGAAATGTTACTATTGTTGCCATATTATCCTGCTTGAATTACTGTTATTGTTTGTGGTGCTACCGCTGAACCTGTTACTCTAGTGTTTGTTGTTTCTAATATAATAGTAGTAGATCTTTGAGCTCCAGTATTATTAGCTTGAGCAGAAACTGTAAAAGAAACTCCTGGTGATAACGGTATAGCTACACCAGAAGCAGCAGAATTTAAAGATAACCAAGACGCGGTTGGAGAACCCGGCGAAGCAGATCCATCAATGTTCCACGTACTGGCTATAGTTTGTGCGCTACCAGGTTGAGGTAAATTTATTTGAGAAGTACTACCTAATGTTGCTGTAGCTGCTCCTACTGTTGAATCTACAACTGGAGTTACAACTGTATCTTGAGTAAGAACGGGTATAACTTGAGTTATTGCTAGTTGACCGAGTTCGTTACTTAAAACAGGAGTTGGTGTAGTACCAGTTGGAAAACCAGATAAAACATAACTATTATCAACAAGTATTTCAGTTGTTGCACATGTATATGTTATAACAACAGTTCTAGTACTTGCTAGATCAAATGGAGAATTATAAAAAGCTGTACCTATAGCTGTTGTTGCTCCACTTGATTGAACAGGTGTACTGTAATTGACAGTTCCACCAGTTGGCGCAGTTACATTACCTTGATTTAATTGTAAGGTATATTTTAATGTTGCTGATCCATTTACTGTTATTGTTCCAGCTGTTGCTGTTGAAGGAACTGTTATTGGTAAAGTGTAAGTTAAATTATCTAAACATGCACTACAACTTCCAACTCCACTTCTTACGTTTGTTAAAGTTCCAGGATTAGTAGAAGCTGGCATTCCAAGCACACTAACTGTTATATTAGAAGAATCTATATAGTGATTACTTTCAACTACTGTACTAAATCCAACATTACTTCCGCCAGCAGTAGTAAATGTTAGTGAAGCTGGAGCTATTGAAGAGCTTGAAACAGTGTCTATAATGTTTACGGTTAATAAAGCTACAGTAAATGCTAAAGCAGCACCTGTGCCTCCTATGTTTAAGGTTTGTATGCTATTAGCATTTCCAACAATATGTTGAACTAAAAATACTAATCTTCCATCCGTAGATTCAAATGGAGCAGTTCCAACAGGGTTTGTTATACTTAAACTACTTCCAGAAGCTGCTGTTAATGTTACGTTATTTACATTATCAAAAGCAAATTGAGAATTTAATGGTGAAACAAAAATAGCCCATTGAACATTATCACCTTGCTTAGCTTGAACTGTATTAGCTCCATTAAACACAGAATTAGGTGCAGCACCGTTTAACTGTAGTGTTGTTGTAAAAGATGTTGCTAGAACTGGTAGTGTTCCTGAAGTGCTTATGTCTGTTTCTATATACTCTAGCTCCCAGCCAGTATCGCCTTCATAACTTAAACTGTTATATTGTTTTACAAGTGATGGAGCATCATTAAATATAGGTATAACATAAGATTCTTGTGTTCCAGAGTTATAAAAATTATTTCTAGTTACATTAGTACTATGATGTTGCCATAATTGACCATTATTAAAAGTATAATATGTATTATTTAAAGATAAACCACCTTCTTGTTTGTAACCTCTAAAACTTGTCCATCCACCTGATCTATCATCAAATGTTACTGTTAAATAACCATCTGACGCTGTTGCTGCATTTGTGTCTTCATTACTATCAAAGCCTTCACCTATAATAGTCAATTCATACATGCGACTATATTCATCATAAGATCCTATAACAGATGTAGATTGTTTTAATGCATCTCTAAAAAAGTCACCCATACCTACTTGAGATATTTCAGTAATACCATTTTGAGATAATCTTAATACAGTACCTCTATTTTTATCAGTAAAATATTTTGAAAAACCAAAACTTGCAAAAGATTGAGGATCGTTTGATATACCAAACTCACCGGCAAAAGCAGCCACTGTTCCTAAAAACTGTGTGTTACTTGTAACTGGTACCGCTCCACCTTCAGCTGAATATATAAAGTTTTTATCAATAGGTGATCTGGATACTTTATCTTCTTGAAATATTAATATCTGCGTATCATCAACAAACATTTTCTGTACAGAACCATTTAATGGATCAAGAGAAATCGTTAGACCGCCTTCAGACTCATTAAATTGATTTATGTAATTAATACCAGTTCTAGAGTTTAAAAGCCCACTAGAGTGTATAAGAGTGTTGTTCCTTCTTTCTTGAGTAAAGTTTTCTTGTACAACATAAGCTCTAAC
>Ga0181390_1000725_pt1 | contig 15006 bp, 11 predicted proteins | sample 13SPOviralmetaG_FD_130085 | JGI IMG/M metagenome (GOLD analysis project Ga0181390, IMG submission 130085) | Marine viral communities from the oligotrophic San Pedro Time Series (SPOT) site, San Pedro Channel, CA, USA - 13 SPOT_SRF_2010-07-21 | ecosystem: Environmental > Aquatic > Marine > Strait...
TCTGTCTATCTTCACAACAATCTGATTGCAGAGATCACAGACGATTCGATCAAACTGTATGATGGAGGTTGGCAATCTGTCACCACTAAGAGTCGTTTGAATGCAATTCTTTCAGAACACGGTGTCACTGGAGAGGGAGTATTCCAGAAAAACTTTGAGTGGTTCATCAGATTGTGGAACGGTACAGAGTTTTTCACTACTGAGTTTCGTTCTGGAATGCGTCTTGCATAGGGGTCAATCCCCCCACTTGATCACATCATCCTTTTAAATCACATGAACGACGAAATCAACGAGATCGCTTACTTAGACTGCGCCGATGTGTTCCTACAAGAGGAACCTCGCTGGGACGATGATGCTCCCAAACCCGCTGAGGATGATGACATCCTAGATCCTGCTTTCCTCTGATCCTTACCTGCTCACCACTCACTCACACAACACCATGAACAAAGAACAACTCATCGCCCTGCTTCGTGACGCCACCAACACCAGCGAACTGCTGACACGTTTGGAAGATCTCAGCATGATCCAGCAACTAGGTGCTACGCCAGACCAGACTACAGGACTTGCTGCTTATGGTCGCTCTGACGAGATCGATTTCTAAACTGGCACAACGGCCCTCTCAGAGGAGGGGGCTATGGCCTACAATAGCCACATGACAAACAACGACACCATGCCAACCTTTGCAGTCCAACCCGCCGCTTGGGACAACTTCGATTCCTACGGATGCGACTGGTCAATCAACATCTCACACGCTTACAAGATCTGCTCAATCTGGCAAGAGATGAACGATGCTAAAGGCGACATGATGATCTGGCGAGTGACACCAGGTGGCGAACCGATCCGATGGGTGAGAGTCTATGCCGACGAGACCATCGATGCCGCTGATCCTGCTCTTGAGTTGCTGGTCTGAGTTGCTTGACAGCTGACCGCTTACCCTGTACAATAGCCACATACAAAACAAACCACATGACAACCGCCACTCAGAACCTGCTCGACATCGCCACCGCCCTACAGGCAGACGGCAAGAAAGTTAAGGTTACAGTGCTTCGCCCCTCACGTCGCGGCGTCAAGGCACTCAGCGGTAAACGTGCTTGGGCAAACGCTGCTCCTAAGGGTTCGTTCCAGCACGGCAGTGTCCCTGGTGCTGCTTCAGTCAAATCAGGCAACAAGTGCTCCAAGGCTATGTGAGATGCTCTAAGAGGTGAAACAAGGGGCCAGGCCACTGTTCCCCCGTCATGGGGGGAAAACCGCCAACTACCCTAATCTATAACGGACCAGATTCGACCTCTAAGTATACTCATATATAAAAAAATTCTCCCAGAAATTTTCCACCAAAAAACCTCTTATGTCATCAAAGAAAAACCAGATCAAGTCAAAGTTTTATTATTACTTCTGGGGTGCTGCGACGATCTCCGTTTTAGCGGGTCAGTTATACGTAGGGACTGGATATCGTCTGATGGCAGAAGCGTCAGATAAGACTTCCACGACCGTCGAAAAACTGACTAAGTTTCTTTCTAGTTCACTCAGTACTCCGTATACTTACTAATGAATCTATCACTACAAGAGATTAATCGTATTCTATCAGCACTGTCACGCGATCATGATCCTGATGACAAGAAACTGATTGAACAATTAGAAATTTATCGTTATCGTTTGACACGTCCATGACAAAGACAAAGTACATCTACAAGCATACCATTTATCAAGGTGGTCCTAATGCATTTAATAGTTCTGAATCTATACTTTTCTTTCAGGAAAGTGGTATCAAATTACATGGGTCTGTAAAGGATGATTACTTTTATTCATGGGAATTTGCTGGTGATAAGTGTTCTTGGTTTACTTTTTCACATACAGAGGAAGTAACTATTAATAATAAAGTAAAAAAACTTAATAGCGTTATTAATCTTCGCAAACCAAAAACAAGGAAGACAACTACTAGACTTCCAATCAATCCAAGAACAGGTCTTCGTGATGGAGGAGTATGACAAAGACCAACCCACAGAACGTGCAGGAAGCGAATGAGGGACTCTTTCATGCTAAGTTAACTCTCCCTGCCGCTGCAGAACATTGTGGAATGACACAGAAAGAAATGAAGATGACATTTTGGGAGTTTCTGAAGTATCATCCTTCGAGTTCAGACTGGGAAGAATGATATATAATCAAAACGTATCAGGTAACATCTATGTCTTATGATATAACAACCACTGAGGTTGAATTTGACGAAAACTCTGAAGAATATATGATTCAGATTCCTCAAGATCTCTTGGAGGAAATGGAGTGGAGGGAAGGAGATATCTTAGAATGGCAGTTCTGGGACTATGATGGGCTTCCAGGCCTGCGCCTACATAAGGTAGGTGAATAGCTCGATTTTCTATAAGAGATGGCAAAGAAACAAAGAGTCCGTATTAAGAATTCTCGTCCTCGTCATAATTGGGATACAGATGTAATTAGTAATAAAGCCCAAGAGGGTTCTTCTAGTGCGTCTTATAGTGGACCTGATGAAGGTTCTAGTGGGTGTTCAGACCCAGGTCATAGTGGCGGTGGGACATCAACGATTAGTGATGTTGTAAAACATTCTATACATGAAGTTGGTCAGAATGGTAGTTCCTTTCCTGGTACAGACTCTTATGGTCGGGACATGGATGGAGCGACTTTCGCTGATCGTGAAAAATTATTTCATAGGTATGATTTAATTGAAGGACTAGTAGAGAATGGATTAGTTGATCAAGATGGATTTCCTACATCTGATTCTGATGTAACATTACGTCAGTATGTGTATGATCAACCTACATCAGAAAGAAGAAACGGTTCCGATAAAAAGATTACATTTATTCGTAAAGAAGAAGACTCAACAGCTCTTCTATCTACACATGATGAAGAATATTTCCAACATCTCTTTAGTTGGCCGACAAGTCATACATTAAGATCACGAAAGATTGCAGGATTTCTTGAATTAACTACTACAATCACTACAACTACTAGTACTGCAGAAAGCGAACCAGGAGCAGGTGACGGTTCATCTTGTAGTACATCATCTACAAGTTATACGATGTTGCCTCAAGAACAATACTATAACGTTAATTTTACTTTAGCAGATGTAGAAACAAAAATATATCAACCAAACCCTGAGGCTGGTAGTCTAAAGGGTGATAAAGTTTGGAATTATAATCCATTAACATTTGATGCAGTCACTGGTGAACTGCAGAATAAGAATCAAGATCTTCGTAGTAAACTTGGTAAACCACTTGTCTACTATGGTGATAGTCATTCAAACGCTATCTTCTTTAATTACTTACAAGATGTATCTAATTTTACTTCTGTTGTAACTCACGATTTTGATGATGATAATAATAAAGATAATGAGTTTGATGTAGATGGTAATATTATTGTTGTTGCAAAAAATAGACAGGATCCAGGTGGATCTAATCATTCAAGAAATAGAAAGCATTATGATATAACTTTTCCTAAAGATATTGTTAATACAGGAAATATAAGAATTCACTTTAATCAAAGAAAAACAGCATCTGGTTTAAGTCGCAGTAGATTATTCGTATCTAGATTAAAACAAATTGGTAAAAGAAAGATCCGAGTATGGTTTGAGACTGAAGACGGTAATACATTTGCACGTAGTTGGACCGTATCTATAGGTGGTGGAGAGACTGGTACGACTAATGTTATTGGTATTGGTGATACAGTCAATGGTGCAACAGTAACAAATGTTGTTAACTATGTTGAAGAAGTAGCGCTTCTTAGAATGGTTGTTAAACAACAAAAAAAAGGTGTAGAAGATCCTGAAATTACTCAAGCAAATTTCCTTGCATTGACTAATCCAGATGGTTCATCCCAGAATTTAGATGTTGCAGATTATGCAAGAACTAGATCATGGTTAAAACTTAATGATGTTAGAGATATTGCTAAGGGAATGGATCTGCAAGGACCTGGTATTAAGAATATAACTACAACTGTTACTGGTGTTGACTATATCAACAATGTTGTTTACATTACTGATACGATAAAAGGTAAAAAATTAAAGAACATAAAATTTATCGACGATAAGTGTAATCGTGTAAGTATGCATACAATGTGTTATGCTACTCTGTCCGGTGGTGGTAATTTTTCAATAGATGCAGATTATCCTGTTACTAGAGACGGTCAGACTGTATGTGCAATTAAAACAAGAGCAGGTAGAGGTATCTTAAACAGATCCGCTATTGTTGGAACATGGTTTAGTGATGTAAAACATGAGATTGAATATCAACCTATTTTCTATGGAAGTGACTCTAGTTGCGAAAAAGAAATAGATAGTGATGAATTTGGGGAATATACACTCGGAACAATCATCTGGAATGACGAAACAAGAACGGAAGGTGTATATCTTTTAACAGATCCTGCGGATAATTTTGCATATACCGCAAGTCAAGTTCATTTTGCACTCACATATGCACCCATTGACCAAGCAACACTGAAAAAAATTGATAGAGAAGTTGCGGCAGAGTTAGGTAATGTAAAAAATAATGATTTTTTAGATAGAATGAACGAATCAGACCCCGTTCTTACTACTAGATACGTTATTTTTAACAAAGTTTCGGAACATTGCAAGGGTGTTTTGAGTGAAAAGAAAGCAGCTGCAGTATTTGATGACATTTGTAGAGATGATATTCAACCATTGTACTTTAATATGTACGATCCTATCAATGAACAGTCGAGTTTGGGGTCAAATATTACTGCCATACAACAAAATGTTGTTGATTATTGCGGAGTAACCAGTCCAAGATTGAATCCAATCATACAAGGTGCGGAAATTGCAGCACAACAGAGTACAGTTTTACCAGAAGAGTACTATAAACAGTTTTCTTCTAATCCAAATTCTCTATTAAATAAACTCAAGAATGGATTTGATATTGTAGAAAAAGCACGTCCTAAGAATAAAGTTAAAAACTTACCTCCACAAATTGTAGGAGAGGATCAATCTGGTAGAATTTTTACTAAAACAAGTTTTAGAGATCTTCCACCAAAAACAGATAGAGTAGGATATTTCTGTAATGACTTGGTTGTCACTGATGACAAGTATTTAAATCCTATTCTAAATCTAGATCCACAAACAACTATCAATCAACCAAAGATAATTGTTAGATCAAGACCAAAATGGACAGCAAGTAACAGTGGTGAGACTTGGAATATTACTGTTTCTTCTGCTGCAGGTCCTTTAACAACGACAATGAGTGTTGCTGTTAATAATGATGGTGATAGTCATGTTGGAAATATCACAACTAGTAACGGTCCTGGTGATAGTGCTACTATTACTACTGGAATCCCTGGTAGTGGTAACACTAGCACAACTACATGTTCAATTGCATGGGTTCCTCTTAGAAGTAAAACTAATGGAGAAAATGAAGGATTCTGTACTAGAGATGCTTTTCCTAATGTTTATACGATTGCCACTAACGTTGCTAGACCACCTGGTGGAAATCATGACGATTCTTATGCCAGAACTGATTTGAGAGATCTAAACTATAGGGAAAGACCAAAGGATGCTGATGATAATTATAACAATGATATGTTGACATTGCCTTCTCATGCAGTATATCCATCAATTGTATGGGAACCAAATGTTAATTTCCAACAAGACTTTTATAAAATGCTTGAGTTTAGATTACAAGAACATTCTGAACTAATTGGAGAAACTATTCAAAATAAAGGTAATCCTTATGTAGATAGAGCAGTAATAACTAAGCTTAGTAAAGATTTAAAAATTGGTAATACAAAGATTACTGTAGAATCAACTGGTGAATTTTTATCTTCTGGATATTTAATCATTCCAAAGTATACTCAAAAAGTTGTTTCTCTAGAAACTGGTAATAATAATGGATATTACACTTATAGTGGAGAAGAAGTTATCTACTATGGTTCAAAAACAGAAACAACTTTTGAAAATATTGAAAGAGGAATGTTTGGTACAACTCCTGGTTTTGAAGAAACTGTATCAGTAGAATCTATTGAAGAAGGAGTTAGGTATAAAATTGCGTCTTTGGGTTCTAGCAACTGGGAAAAAATTGGCGCGGGTAAAAATCCATATGTGGGTAAATTCTTTACAGCAAATAACCACGATGGTTGTGGTACTGGTTCTGTTGTAGTATTTGGCACATGTCCTGATGAAACCCCAGACGAAACATTGTTAAGTGGTATTCCAGAAGTCCCAAAAGTTGCTGTTATAACTAGTTACGAAAAAGGATTTAGCATTGCTCAACATTCAGTTTTTACACTAAAATACTAATATGGCAAGACCAATTTCAAATATAGGCGATCCAAATAACGGTGGTGGTTTTATTATCACTACCAAGTGTCCGAATATACTCGCTGGAGGACGCCCAGTAGCGACTACAGGAGACGTTGTGTCCCCTCATGACTCTAAACCCGTCCACTATGCTGTTACAGGCCCTGGAAATTTCAGGTTTTTGAATAATGGAGTTCCAACTAACGCTGTTGGTGACTTTGATACGTGTTTTCACATAAGATTAGGTGGAACTTTAAATGTTCTGCATTGACATTTGACCAATTTTCGTTTAAAATACTAAAAGTTACCTAAAAAATATGGCTAAATCAAAGGTTGGAATCGCTGGTGGAGTTTTTATTGAGGCTCAACCCAAAAGAACACGTCAAGGACAAGGTAAAAATACTAAATATTCTGCCACGTCTAGAAATAATGCTAAAAAAGCATATCGTGGTCAAGGAAAATAAATAATTATTAAATTTAAACACTATGGTATCTAATATGGCAAATTCGCCAAATCCAGATTATGTTCCATCTATAATGAAAGAACAGTTTGGTACTGAAATTCTGATTACTAACCCCAAAGCAGACAGATATTTGCAGAGTGCTAGAAAGTCAATTATGCGGGAAGATGATTTTCATAAAAAATTAGCCAAAAACTGACATACATAGTATAACGGTAAATTTTCTGCTATAATGATTGGTTCTGTAGCCAATAAACGATCACTAAGTAATGAGTTTTTAGGAAAAGTTTCTAGGTCTTTTAAAGATCTTAGTTTTAATTTTACTAAAAACCCTATTACTAATGATATTGTAGTACTCAAAAATGAAGAGGCTATAAAACAATCTGTAAAGAATCTAGTCCTGACTAAACTCAGGGAAAGACCTTTTAGACCAGAACTTGGAACAGACTCCACTTCGTACCTATTTGAACTTAATAGAAATATTGCTTCCAACGAATTACTTCAACAGATTGAAATTGTTCTAGAAACTTATGAATCTAGGATAATCTTACAAAGAATAGATGTTGATACTGATGATAGTCTACACTCTTTTGATATAAGCATTGAATATTTAATCGTGGGCCTTCCACCGGAAGTCCAAAACTTATCTTTTATTTTAGTCAGAGAAAGTTAATTAAATGGAATTACCAGTAGTATCATCACTAGAGTTTGAAGAAGTAAGAGATTCTATTAAGAATTTCATAAAAAATAAAACAGATTTTCAAGATTACGATTTTGAAGGATCTAATCTCTCTATGCTTATTGACATCCTGTCGTATAACACTTTGTATACGACATATAATGTCAATATGGCGTCCAATGAGTTAAATTTAGATACTGCTGTATTGCGTGATAATATTGTTTCAATATCTAAGAGATTAGGATATACACCATCATCTTACACATCATCTAGGGTAAAGATGGATGTAAATCTTTCTGGTGTTAGTTCATATGATGTTGTAAGACTCAAGAAAGGTGCAGCATTAAGTGCTTCATCAAATAACAAAAATTATACTTTTATTTTAACTGAAGATGTTGATATATCAGTTAAAAATAGAAGTAATATTTCATTTGAAAATATTGAAGTAGTTGAAGGTACTGAGTTTGTAATATCATATACTGTAGATGAAAGTAATGAGCACCAAAGATTCTTTATTCCAAATAACTTTATAGATTCTGAAACAGTTAGAGTTTCTGTAATTTCTGATCCTACAAATACTCAAGAAATTGAATATACGAGAAAGGACACTATTGTTGATGTTTCTAATTCAGACACAGTTTTCTTTGTAGAAGAAGTTCAAGACCAAAAATATGAAATTGTTTTTGGTGATGATGTATTGGGTAGAAAGGTCAGGGACGGTGAAGTAATAAAAATAAAATATGTCATAACAAGTGGTGGTGAAGCGAATAATATTTCAAATTTTAAATTTATTGGTAGGGCAGAGGGATTAAATGCAGAAGGTGGTGGTGGACCAGTTACACTAGGATATAATAGTCTTACATGGTCGATATCAGATAAAACTCCAAGATCTGATGGTGGGTCAGAATTTGAATCTTCTAGATCTATTAAATTTAGAGCACCAAGATATTATGCATCTCAAGAAAGAGCTGTTACTTTAGCTGACTATGAATCTCTAATTGCAAAAATTTATCCAAATACTGATTTGGTCAAAGTTATAGCAGGAGAAACACTAAGCGCACCACAATTTGGAAAAGTTTTTATTGTTATAAAACCTAGTATAGGTGAAGCGGTTAGTACAAGTGAAAAATTAAGAATTCAGAAAGAACTAGTTAAGTATAAAGTTGGATCTGTTGATGTTAGAATTTTAGATGCTAAAGGAATTGATTTTGTAATTACACCAAAAATAATTTTTGATACCACAAAAACTAGAAATAGGGAAACTCAACTAAAATCATTAGTAAACGACTATATTGCTGATTTTATTAAAAAAATTGGTTTTAATAGTTTTGGTGGTGCGTTTTCTGATCTATCTTTAAGATGTGGACTCAAGGGTCTAGATCCTGCAATAACTTTTGTTGGAAATGACTTATATTTAAGACAAAATGTAAAACTTACACCTAGCATATCCGAAAATTATGTTACAGAGTTCTTTACAAAATTAAGGTCAGATGTAGAGGGTGAATTTTATGCATTATCTCAATATTTCTGTCATAAGGGAGTCGCAAGTCCTGTATTTTTAGCATCAAAGACTAAAGAACTTATTGATGATTGTTCTGTAGATAAAAACATTTATTTGGTTACAGAGGGTGGTGTTGTTTTAAAAATTGTTGGTACTATTAATATTGAAACTGGAACACTAACATATACAGTTCAAGCTTGTGATGGTTCATCACAAGACATAAATATTCTAGTAGTGCCAGATGTTCTAGATGTAGTTGTTGGACCAGATGTTGTTCCAAATTTAGATCTTGAAGATATTGAAGTATACGAAGATATTACTGATCCTAATGATTTAGCAACTATTCTAGATCCAGGTTCAATTACTCTACCGGATATTAATCCAGGTGATACATCAGGAGATACAAACATAGTCGTCAATCCTCCACCACTAATCACTCCTGGTCCTGGCGGAGGAACTGTTATTATTCCTGATCTACCATCTATTATTGATGATGAGACTGGTCTACCATCAACAGATCCTGTTATTACAGATCCTAATGATGTCACTACTATTGAAGACTACATTCCAGAAACAAATCCATATCTGTGCTCATGAGATACTTAGAAGAAAAAACTTCAATTGTTTCCACAATAATTGAAAATCAGTTTCCTCAACATGTACAGGAAAATAATCCGTTATTTTTAAATTTTTTATCGGAATATTACAAATCACAAGAGGGTAAATATGGTCCTCTTGATATTGCCGCGAACTTAACTGATTATTATAATATAACTTATTTTAGACCTAACAGATTAGTAGAATTTGTTGAGTTGACATCCGATATTAGTGATAGTGATACTACCATCCCAGTTTTTAGCACAAAAGGTTATCCTGAGAAAGGATACATTAAAATTGATGATGAGATAGTTTATTATGAAGATAAAACAAACAACTCATTTACTAATTGTATCAGAGGAACAAAAGCTTTAGTTTTAAGTAATATTCCAAAATCATTAGTAACATTAGAGACCTCTGTCAAATCAAGTCATCTAGCAAAAGTAAATGTATATAATATTGCATATAATTATGCAAAAGAATTTTTTAATAGAATCAAATCGGAGATTGGCGTACAAATTCCAGAGGTTTTAGATGAGTCTTTGGATGTAGGTGAGTTTTTAAAGAAAATTAAATCATTCTATTCTGCTAAAGGTAGTTTGAACTCTCATAGAATAGTATTTCGTATATTATTCAATGATAGAAGGTTTGACCTAAAATTAAAAACCAGAGGTACTGGTGCAGTTCTAGATATTCCTAATTTGGACGGTAGTATTCCAGATCCAACAACTTTTCAAATTCCAGATAGCGTTTTTATTAAAAATGGTGGATCTGGGTATGATAATAGAAAAGTAACTACTCAAGGTGCATTAGTAAATGCTCCTGTAGTAGATATTTTTGGTACTGGTACTGGAATTGTAAATCCAACTACAAAAATTAGAGATAATACAACTGCTATCATTAAAGTTACGGATATTGATAGTAATGGAACTATTACTAATATTTCTGTGGATGATATTGGTGAAAATTATTTTGGTCCAATTAGAGCAAGAGTAAGACCAACAAAATTTGAAGAAGATCAAATTGTCACAAATATTGATGGTACTGGTGTAGCAAGAGTAGAATATTATGAAGCTAAATCCGACAATTTAATATTATATGATGTCATCGGTAATTTTAGACAAGGACAAGAAATATTTTCAACTTCTGGTGAACAACCAAGAGCTTTTATATCAACTTTACCACATATAAATTTTAAAACCCGAAAAGGTGTAGAGATTCTTAGTGAAGATCAACAAATTGAATTTCCTAGAGAATATACATTTAGAACTTCAAATACACAAGCATCGACGAGAAAGATTATTCGTTGTAAGTTAATTGAAGGTTTTAATTTAGAAAATGATGTTCTACCAAATGTTTTTTCATTAAAACAAGACTCTGATAAGTTATTTGGAGTAGAAGGTGTAAATATTGAGGTAGATAATAGAATTTTCTTGACTGATAATATTTTTGAATTTGAGATTGGTTCTAATAGTGATATAACTGACATTTATTTACAACCAAATACTGTAATTACAAAAAATATTACAATTAATAGTAGTACTGATATTATTACTGTAGATGATGCTTCATCATTCCCAGTAACGAATGGTATTTTAAATATCAAAGGTAAAGAAGTAGTTTATAGAACCAGAACATCACAACAATTCTTTGGATGTTCTTACAGCGGTACTGCTTTTAATGTTGATGTTAAAGATGTTGTAATTTCGTTTGGTCGTTATAAATTAGTTGAAAAGACGGAAGAAGATCCAGAATCTTCTGGTAATGTTGTAGAGAAAAACAAATGGACTACTAACGTTAGAGTTGCCATTGGTGATTATAGATTTTATAATGATAATCTGTATATTTCAGAAACTTCTGGTATAACCGGATCAACAGCACCTACACATACAACTGGAATAATATCTGACGGTAAGATTCGGTGGAGATATTATGATACCAATAGATATGATCACTCATTCTACATAGAACAAAATTCATCGTCAAATCCAAATCCAAGATTTAGAGTTTTTGGATTACCTGGAGAAGTAATAATTGAACAGAGTGGTTCTCTAAACAGTTTAACAAAATATGAATTTGCTAATTTTGATAGTCCTAATATTGATGTATATAATTTTAAACTAGACAACGAATTAGCGGCAGATAGATCTGATAGACTTGCCTTATTATTAAGTTCAAACTACAATAGAGATAGAAATACAGTCACTGATTCCAGACTACCTTCTTTTGGTTCTTTAACTGGATTCAATACTCATTATGACTATACAGATTATGTTTATATTGCATCATCATGTATTCCTCCTTGGTGGAGTGATATCATTTCATATCCATCTCCAGGACAAGATATTCCTTCTAATGATTTAAAGAAAGTTTCTTTTACAAATCAAAAAGCAGTCACTAGATGGGCAAAATCTGCTATTCTTTATAGTACTCAGGGTGTTTCCCAGTTTAGGACTAATAAAAAATTAGTTGGTCTTCAAGTAGACGCAATTCAAGTAAATTCATATAAAGGTAATACTGTACAGTATGGTTATCTTGACAGATTCTCCATAGCACTTGGTGGTACATATGGTGTTACATATACAGAGACTGGTGGTGTATCAACTTCATTTGATACAACAAAGAATCCAAAGTTAGCTTTAACAGAAGGAAATATTACTTTAAATGTTGATAACTCAAATAATTTAACTAAAATTTCTGCTGGTATAACTAAAATTAATTTTGCAAATTTATTTGCTGAATATTCATCAGAATTATCTGGTTTTACTTCAAAACCATCCATAACAGTTGTCAATCAGAATCCACAGAACGTAGTTAAATTTGTAAATGTTTCATCAACTGGTAATACTTATCCAGGAATTGATGTTACGAATGATATTATAACTGGATCTTCTCATGGATTTACAACTGGAGATAAAGTTAAATTTTTTACTGATGATAATTATTTCCAATCGATAATTAATAATACAGAATATTTTGTTAGGGTATTAACCACCGATACATTTACTTTACACAAAACTAGATCAAATGCTTTATTAAATAATGCTAAAGTATCATTGAGTCCAAACTACAATAATGTTCAAACTGCTACTATACCAGGTATACCAGTAGTACAATCTAATGTTTCATTTAGATTTGAAAGTGAGTTTAAAAATCCATATACCGGCGCTGAAGATGCTGTATTAGAAGTAAGTTATGCAAACTCAAATATTGATAATATTATAATTAGGTCTTCGGGTAAAGGATATGTAAATCTTCCAAAAATTGTAATTAGTAATGGAGGAAAATCAGATTTTGAAATTCCTTTTAGTAAAAATGGTGTAAAATTCGTTGAAATGAGTGGTCCACTGGTTTCTTACAATAATTTTGATAATAAAGACTATAATACTATTTTAGTAAATGATTCTGCTGGTGAATATGCATCATTAACTACTACATGGGAAAAAACACCAACAGTTCAAATTGTTAGTGGTAGAAATGCTGCAGCAACTGCTTTTCTTGCAAATGGAAAACTTAATTCTGTTGTATTGTCAAATGCTGGCGAGTTTTATGAAATCGAACCAATAGTAGAAGTTCTTGGCGATGGAAAAGATGCTGCAGTTACTGCATCTATAACATCATCTGGAGAGATTGAACAATTTACTATTGTTAATCAAGGTTCTGGTTATACTACTGCACCAACTATTAAAATAACTCCTGTAGGTGGTGGCGGTTCAATAACAGCATCTCTAAAAGAATGGACATTTAACTTAGTAAGACAATTAGGTGAACTTGGTCGTATTGATAATCATGGTGGATATGTATTTGATTCTGGAGATTCCATTCCATCAACGAATAATCCTAAGTCATTTAAGTTGATTGATTATAAGAATGATTTTCCTACAGATATAAATCAATCACAATATCTACTTTTAAAACCATCTGATAAATTAGCAGCACGTCAGATTAAAAATTCTGCTCCAGATGTTCTGTTGGGTGCTATTGCTGCAGCTGCAGGTAAAAGTGTTGCGAATTTGTCTGATGATGAAATACTTGGAACTACTGGAACTGCAATTGATACAATAACATCATCTGCACACTCTCTACCATATCTTGTTTCTTATGATGGTATTCCAACGTATTACGGCGGAAAACTTTTAACTAAAAGAAATATAGCTTTTGATGCCTCAAATAATCCTTTAGTAGAAGCAAAATCTAGATATAAACTAAAATATACTACATCACCAACTAACGATAGTACAGAAACATCTAAAACTATAAGTGGGACAACATATTACTTTAGTAGGATCGGTGGACCATCTACTGCAGATTATCCTATTGGAAGTTTTATTGAAGATTATCAATTTATAGAAGGTGATGATAACTCACTAGACGTTCATAACGGCAGATTTTCTGTAACACCAGAATTTCCAAATGGAAGATATATCTATGCTGCAACTAAAAAATCATATGATGATGTAACTAACGCAATCATAACTGATAGTGGTGTAGATTTTGGTGGTTTCCCTTACTTTGTTGGAGACACATTTGCATCTGAATATGATGATTATATGAACAATAGATGTAGAACTAATGATAAGATTCCAAAAGCATTCAATAGAGCATTTGAAAAAGATGTTCTTAAGGTTGTTTCAAATGGAGATGCTGAGTATTTTGGAAACATTCCATCTGGATCAAACTGGTTTAATGGTTTAGATCATAATGATGAATATCCCAAAGAAGATACTGATAAAATTAAATCTGTCGCTGGAACTTTATCAGTTTCTGGTGGTACTGTTGATGAAATTATTTTAGAAAATAAAGGATCTGGATATAATGTTGGCGATAGATTAAAAGTTGATAACTCAAAAACTTTTGGATCTGGTTTTTCTGGTTTTGTCTCTAAAATTGGTGGCAAAGAATTGTTAAATTCTTTTTTAAAGACACCGGATTTCAAAACTGTCACATTCCAAACTAAAGTTGCAAATGAGTTAGCTATTGGAGATTTAATCGAATTTAAATATGATACTACTGGTTATGATTACCAGGATTCTCCAATCTATCTTTTAGAAAATAATACCGCTCAACCAATTAGTACGAATGTAGTTAAACTGGATAATGTAGAAGTTTCTATTAGAGACGGTCAGTCTATTGATAAGTTAAAAGATAAACTAATTTATTCAGTCTCATTGAACTCTGAATTTAAGTATGAATTACAATTGCCTGGAAATAGTGATATTAAAGTAACATATGATATTGAATCTATAAATGAATATTTTACATTGGTCCCTTCACCAACGGACACTGTAAGATTTGATATGACTACATTGCCAAATAGAATATATCTACATGTTAAATCTCAAGGCACTACAGACGAATGGATTTACCAAATTGATAAAGTTAGAGATTATCAAGGATCACATCAGATAATTGATGTTACATCAAATCTAAATCAATTTACTGTTATTTTCCAAGAAAGTACATATTCGTTTGAACAAAGATTTTTAAGTTATAA
>Ga0181390_1000732_pt1 | contig 14927 bp, 21 predicted proteins | sample 13SPOviralmetaG_FD_130085 | JGI IMG/M metagenome (GOLD analysis project Ga0181390, IMG submission 130085) | Marine viral communities from the oligotrophic San Pedro Time Series (SPOT) site, San Pedro Channel, CA, USA - 13 SPOT_SRF_2010-07-21 | ecosystem: Environmental > Aquatic > Marine > Strait...
AAGCAATAAGTTTCCGCGCTGTGATGATTTCATCTAACCCAATACCGTCTATATTCTCACGAACACGGTCGAGGTACTGGCGTAAGTCGCGAGGAATATCACTGGTAACTGTGGGTAAACTAGGCATTTGCAAGCTCCGACATTGAATGCGCCATGGCGATAGAGAAAACTTCAATTGAGCCTTCCACTTGAACTTCCCAGTCGCGGCCCCGCTTTGCAGGTAAACGAAAAGGGTCTCTGGATTGCACTGTTTGGGTGTGCACCAAAGTTCCGTCCGCGTAGAACTTCATGGTCATAGGGTACGCTTCCGCTTCTAACTGCGCACAGGCAAAGCTCATATCATGAGGCATGGTAAATTTCTTAGAGCGCCAGATGTACGACTTAGCCGAGCCTTCCTGCCAAACCTTTAAGGACTTATCAGCAAAGGTGAGAAACAGTTTGTCTCTCTGCAAGTCTTGGAAGCCCGCAGTTGCGTACATATCGTGGAGAATAAACTGACGACTTGTTATGTCGTAGATAAAGCCGCCCTGTGTCGTCCCGTTGTCAAAGAACGCGATGTACTGGTTGTCTTGTTGATACGCATGAATCGTTTCAGGTTTAAAGTACGCCTGCCACTGCTTAAAGCTAAAGTACTGGTCTGTAATAATCTTAGACCCGCCCGGAGACAGGAGCATAAGACCATCAGGTGCTGCGTAGATAACACCGCCGCCAAAGCTAACGATGCTTTCTTTAGATACGCACGCTTGTTCTAGGTCTGACTTGACGACCGCCGTCACACTGGGGTGAGAACCCTGAACGAAATATGGGTTGCCTGTAGTCAAAACCGCAAGCGTAGTATCCATACGCCCTAGCCCCACAATGGGGTAGTCGATAGTCTGGATATAGTTTTCAGGCCACGCGTGAGGACGGTACGGTTCGCAGAAGTATAAGTCCCTGCCCACAAATCCAGCCATCATGCCGTTGGGTAAGTTGATAAGACCTTGTAGCGCAGCTGGAGGTTCGGCCCAGTAAAGGGATGGTATCTCTTCCGCTAGATCATCAGGGTCAACATCATCTGGAAAACTGCCTTGAGACACGGGTATCTCGGCGACCAACAAAAACACGCCTGAAGTCGAGCGGTATATACGCCTATGGGTAACGATGTAACCAGAGCCGGGAACAGCCGCGAAGTTACTTAAAGTAACAGTCTGGGTTGTGCGCACATCAACAGACGTTGACGCAGGTGCAGGTGCGGATTCAATCTCCCGTCCTGCTTCCTTGTTTACGAACGAGTAGGTGTAAACGCGTGTCTCAACCGTTTCGGTATCATCCACGGCTCCGCTCACAACAGCTGATGCAGCGGTCGGGGGCGATGGTAGTCCTAGAGGTCGAGAAGCCGCAGGGTAATTAGTGCCTGACAGTGCAATACCAGAATGCGTGGCTTTAGGTGCGCCGTCGCCTGTGAAGAATGTCCACTCTGACGTGTCCCCTGCAATCTGACTGCGACAAACATTTACTTCGGCAGGCCAGTGAAACCAGTGCTGAGTATCAGAAACATTATCCTGACCGTAGCGATAGATAGTTTTGATAGTCCCAGACTTCTCTAAAGTCAGAAGTGAGCTACCCACGTCTTGGATGGGCTGTATGCTGCCAGCGAACACAGGGCAGTTGAGCGCGGTCTGCGCTTGATTATCTTTCAGATAACGTGGTGGTATCTTAGGCGCTATGCCTCCGAAAGATTTTATTGCAACAACTGCCATGTGCTAACTCCTCAACTTGTTACGCAGTCATAGCAGCGTAGGTTTTTGGACCAACAATGCCATCAGACGTAAGATTATTTTTGCTCTGCCAATCGAACACGGCGAGTTGGGTCATCTTCCCAAATATACCGTCAGCATCTTGGCCTAGCGCTTTTTGGACGTTCTTAACCTCCTCGCCACGTGATCCTATCTTTAGTAAGACCGGCGCAGCCTTGGGTTCGTACGTTCCCCCGAGGACTTCCAGCGCCTTGTGGAAGTGATGTTCACGGTCTTCAAGGCCGATGTACCCACCATTGATGCGCTTAGTTGCCCCACGAATGTCCTGTTGATCTGCATACGTGTTAACATTATTACACGCCCAGAACCAACAAGCACTTTCAAGTGCGCCCGTCTTTGTCTGTAGGTACTCTAGCGTGTCCTCTAGGGTTTTTCCAATGCTTGATGCGAAGGCGGAGTGATTATTTTTGCCGGTGAGTTGGATGACCCCGAAGCCACGGTGTTTCCAGCCGTCTCCGGACTCAGTATCGCCGTTACCCATGCGATCAGCATAGACGACATTAGCAATGCGCTCAGGTTGACGATGGTAATCATCCGCGTTCCTACCCGCATTTTTGAAGTATTTCGCGAATACTGCATCTAACCCTTTCGCACTGTAGTTAAGGTTTTCCTCAAGCACATCAAAGTTACGGCTTTCGTGGCCGCACTGAGCGAAGAACATCGCCACGCGATCAGACGTGTTGATGTCGTACTTGGGTAATAAGTCTTGCACCGGCTGGAGCCAGTCGGCCCACTCTTTGTTGCCGTGGAGCAAGTGCTCAAGTTGTTGTTCAGTTACTTTCATTTCTTTCCCGATCCTTTTTGTTAAGGGCTTCCACAGTACCTATTCTTATAATCAACTCATGCACTCGGTCTTGCATCTCACGTAGTTCCATAACATCTCTGTCTAACCCTTCGATAAGCATATCCTGCCGCGCATCTGCTGGGAGCGACCCGAGTTGGCCCCTAGGCCACAAAATTCTAAACTCAGAGTTCGACTCAATCTCAACCGCAATCATGTCCATGTTGTGCTCCAAAGCCGTCAACCTAGATTCCACGGTAAAGTAAGCCATAGTCGCAATCGCAGTAAACGCGATCATACCCAAGATGTTTTTGAGCGGTATCGTAAACTCGGACGTCTCAGAGAGCTTTGTCATAAATCAGTCCTGTTTCTGAGATGCGCCAAAGTAAAAGCTAATTACCGCGCTCACTAATCCGCCCATGTAGCCAAGTACGAGGTTGATAAGCTCCATAGAGTTTTGCTCTGGCGGCATGACTGTCACCATCGCAATGTACCCGCAGAAGAATATAACCATGATTAGGCCAATCAACTTTGCCGTCCAGTCTTTCGCAAAGTGCTTACGCGCATCCTGCTTATCCTGTGTTTCAAGGGCGAACAGGTCTACATCGAGTTCTTTCATCTTGGATTCAAACTCCAACTCGGACGCCTTAATCTTGGCAAGGTCTTCTGGAGTTGCGTGCTTAACTGCTTTTTCAATTGCTTTGGGGTTGTTCTCACAACCTAGTGCGTCCGCAATCATGGACGCTGCTGCACCACCCAGTGGACCGCCAAGAGCAGTTCCTAGGGTCGGGGCGACTGCGCCTACTACACCTTTAATAATATCAAACATACCTTTTACTCCTTCGTAGCTTGGTAAGCGTTAGCACCGAAGAAGGCACCCAAGATCAAACTGGTAGCTGGGAAATAGATCGTTGCCATTGACCCAAGGATCGCAGAGGCATCTTCTAGTCCTAATAAACTAGCTATAATGACGAAGAACGGGTATCCCAACATGCCGCCGAGAACCCACCAAATCATCTTCCTAGATTGATCGCGTTGGGCGTTATCATCCTCAATGCGCATACGGCGGTCAGCAAGCATCATCTCCCGCTCTTCAGGATCGAGCTTGCCGTTGCCGTTCATATCGTACTCTTCAGCACTCACTTCTTTTTACCCATGCAGCGTTTTGCTTTCTTACACTTAGCGGGGGACGGACAACCTTTGCATGTTTTGAAAGGTGTCTTCTTAGCCTTTGATTTCGTTGCGTATGCCATGGTTATTTCCTCTTTGCTGTTTTAGCCGCTCGTTTAAAGTTGGCTTTTGTGGGTGCACCCTTGGTGCCGGGTTTGCGCATCTTCTCATTCGAGCCAGCTGCGATACGTTTCTTTTTCGCGTGGATATTCGCGTACAATCCGGGTTTTTTAGCCATTAGCATTTCCACCTTTTTCTAGCCTGCCGCAGACGAGAGTTCGGGTCTTTCGCTGCTTTCGGGAACTGTTTCATTTGTCCGGCAGAACGTGCGCAGTAGGACTTACGTCTCTTCGCCGCAGCGCTTCCCTCCTTGACCTTGCCTGTGACAGCAGTCTTGAGTTTGGAACCGGGGTTTGCTTTACGGTGTGCAGCCACGCCCTTCTTGGTCATGCCAGCTCCCGCAGAAGTCTTTCTGTAGTTGCCACCCTTACCGGTGGTTTTGCGTATCGGTTTATCGGCCATGTTCTCTCCTAATCCGCCAGTGGGTTATCCAGCGCCCGCTGGAGTTTACTATTCAAACGCTCTTCAAGTGCTTTCATGTCAGCACTTTGGGAGGTGCGTAGTTGCTCCCGTTTGTTCTCGAACCGTACCTCTGCGTCGTCGATCATCGTACGGACTTTCTCTTCAGTGTTTCTGACTGTGTCCTCAACGCGATCCGTCTGCTGTTCTATGCGTAGTATATCGTCCTTTAGGCCGTTCTTTATGTCTCGGGAGTACTCCACAGCCTCTTCAACTTTCTCAGCCATGCCGGACACTTTGGCGTCCATAATGTCCATAGCCTGTTGGTATTCGCCTAGATCAAGGTTTGCCACGGCTTCAACCTTTTGATACATGACGAAGCCCGCGTAGAGAGTACCGACCATAGAGCTAACAAAAGCCAGAGCCATAGTAAGCTGAGCAATAGAAAACCGCAGGCCAAAAGCACGCATACGTTTGTCAGGAACGCTTTCAATTCTATCAAGGGCTTCACCTAAGTCTCTATCTGCCATGTTAGTTCTCGAACTTTGCCTCTTCTTGGAGCGCCCGTAGACCCTCTAGTTCTTTCTGCAACTTCATAATCTCTAAACGACGCTGCTGTAATTCAAGCTGGTAAAGAGTGTTGCAGTTAATCCGCTCCTTGGGTTTATCCAGTGGGATGACAATTCTGGCGTAAACGCCCACATCCCGTGATGGGTTCCTAGACAAACTAAGCTCGTCGTAGGGGTTGCCGACATTGTTCAGTACGCCTGTAACGCCGAACTCTAGGTTTGTGCCTCCACCGATAGCATTCTTGCAATCCAGATTACCGGCACGAAACGAGTCCGATTGATAGCTGGTTGGCCCTGTGGGCAGCTGCAAGTTAAGCGAGCTACTGTCCGCCCACGCTGGCGACGTAATGCAAAGCGCCAGTGCAACCCGTTTTATCATGGCGTAGCAGCCTCCGTGCGAGAGCAGATTTTAGACGACACGATAGCTCTAGCGGAGTTGTCAGTGCGCAGTTTAGATAGCGAGCAGATGAACGTAGCTCTATTCTTGTCTTCATCGCGCACAAACACCTCAAACGTTTTTGTCGAGCCGTAAGGAACCCGCATAATCTTGGCCGAAGCCGCAAACGGAACAGGCTTCCACTCAGCGTCAAATACACCGACCTCGAAGTACTCCACGTCTTGGCGTGCGTTAAACATAGTCATCTTTGCAGATACCAACCCATCCACGTAAGACGGGACAAGTGGCGGGTAAGTTGGCGTCATCTCGTGCGCTGAAACCTTACCCGCTAGAAACAAAGCTGCTATGAAGAACACCTTAATCATTGAGCTATACACTCAGCTTGAACAACCGCTCGGTACGTACCACCGGGAAAAGCTCGGCCAAAACCATACGTTGCTACGGAATCAACTTTAAACCACGTGGAGCCTGCGATGGTTAAATCGAACTCGGACGTGGTGTCGTAAGTTACTTTCGCAGCATCGTAAGCAGACATTCCTGCGTCTGACACTTCTCCAACGGTTGTCGTCCCTGTCCAGTTTACAACGTCGGTGAGACTTGGACTTGTTGAGAACGACGACGGTGTTATCACACGCGCCATATAGTAATTAGCAATCGCGACATCGAACCTGATAGTAGGTTCTACTCCACCGTCGACACTTTTGGTGCTTAGCTTATCTGGTGCTGGGTTCCCGTACACGCCGTTAATATCGGTGTTAATGATACACTTTGACTGTACGTTTCCCTCGATTAACGCCTCTTCAGCGTTAGCAGCAAGCGGTATACATAATGCGGTTAGTATTAAAGGATATTTAACCATGGCTGTCCTCTCTTAGAACTTGAGTTTCTTGTACTGCTCGTCGACCATTTCTTCGTGCAGTAGTTGTTGAGCTAGTCCATTACGGAGTCCACGGGGATTGTCAGGTAGGTCGGAGTCTTTAAGGTCTGTGGTCTCTTTATAAACTCCTCCGTTTATAGACGTAGCATAATATGAATACATGTTAACAGATGTATTCATAGCGGATAATATTCTCTCTTGCGAAACGCTGTTAGCAAGGGTCAGCGCGTTCTGCGTCGCAGCCAAACCTTTCTCAAAGTTGTCTTTGCTGGCCTTCAGCTCTTCCTGCTCGATTGACTCGTCTTCCTCTTCATCCTCGTACAGCGAGGAGTCCGTGGCTTCTAGCGTCTCTAGGACAGCGTCATCGCTCATAGGATCATAAGCCTCGACTATGTTTTCAGCAGTCAAGAACTTAGTCGGGTCAATATAGCCGGGGCATATAGGGTTGGATTGAGGGTTAAAACACTCATCTATCTGGTAGGTATAAACCAGTGAGGCGTTAGCCACTTGGCCTTCCCCTTCTACTTCAATGGAACCATCTCCCCAACGACTTATGGGGATGTTGTTAACAGAAACGAGTTTGTTGATTGTATTGCCGGGAAGCCCCGTCCAGTCGTCAGTCTCGCGAAAGATGTAACCATCGCCCGTCGCGTCTTCGTTCTGCAAGTGGACTAACATACGGTCGGCTGGGTTTTTAATTGTGGTGTAGCGGTAGATCACTCCGTTGATGGAGAGACCCGGAGATGAAGGCACAAGGGTGCCCATGCTCCAAGAGAAGCCGTTTACTACAGCGTTGCCCGTCGTCCCATATGTGAAAGGATCACAGTAGGAGTAGCAGGGCCAACACGCTAAGAACGCCACCAGTACCCAAGAGGGTTTTTGTGTCGTCATCGAGCACCTCCTTAATTTCCGCTCCCGGTTGTCTATCGGGGTCGGCTTCCCATGCGGCCTTGGCGGTTGCGCCTATCAGACCTTCATATGGACAAGGAGTTCCGGCATCCATCATAGCGTCAAACACACGTTTGTCCTGACACATGACAGACACAGCGGCGACTTTCATGCCCATGTCGTATAATGTTTTTGCATTCTTTAGCTTTTCGCAGTTCATGTCTCTGACGGTAGAACCCATCGAAAGACCGAGAATTTGAGTTTGGACAGCCCCTGCAACACCGATGGTACACAGGTCTGAGTTTACACCGCCGTTAAACTGGGGCGCGATAGCAGATGGTGGTGGAGAGTTGACGTTTGTCGTAACTTCACCCGTGGTGTTCACGGTACTATCCGTCGTACTATCTGTGTAGATAACATCTACGGGTTCTTCCTGCGCGAACGCAGTGCCAGTGAAGAGTAAAAGAGTACAAGCCAGAAGTAAGCGTTTCATTTCCTTAGCTCCACCAATCGGTCGAGCTTCTCGTCCAACCGTTCGAGCCGGTCGAGAACACGGTTAATGTCGGCGTGTACTTCTGTCTTTGTAACGTACTCTTTCGCCATCTCCTCACGTGTGCGGTTGACAAGGATTTGGATACGCTGAAGCTCAGCAACATAGTTGCGTAGGATAAATCCTATGATACCGATTAATGCGGTAAGCCCGCCACTCCAAAGCATGTCCATTTCCATCCGTCACTATTCCGCCGCTACTGGCTCGTTAAATGAATCCTCTAACAACCGAATAAACGCTTCTTTGCCGACGCTGAGCTGGTCTACATTAAATCGGGCGTTACCTAGTTTGCGCTCAAGGTCTTGTAGGTGGTTAACCATGGCCACCTGTTGCTCGCTCAAGTCTTCAAGGTTATGTGTTTGGTCGTTAACAGTAATGGTTTTCTTTTCGTCTTTAGCCATTATGCTTCTCCTTTAGTTAAGTTAAATTTGGTCGGCCTGCGCAACGGCCCAAGGGGTGCCAGTTGCTTCGGCATTTTTACGTGCCACTTGTGCTTCTACCTTACCGGTACGATTAGCAGCAACGCGAGCTTTTGCTTCGTCCGCAGTTTCTTCACCTTCGATCAAACTGTCGTACACCCAACCAAGAACGGTTGCTTCAGTCAGATCATCATACGCTACGAAGCCATCAGCATCAGCATCTGGCTCAAGACGCAGCTTGCCGCCTTCGGTAGCAGTGCACTCTGTGTGAGTGTCATCAGCTGCAACGCAGCTCCAGTACACCAATTTTACGCCGCCTGAGGCGACATCTCTTTTCATGTCCGTTATGGACCAAGTTACAGTTATTGCCATCGGTATTTTCTCCTATCAGGCTTGGTTAATTTTCCAGAGCGTTTATGCGGGCTTCGAGAGCGTCTATAGTCGCTTGCTGTTCTTTAATTGCGTTTGTTAGTAGGGCCACAACGGAGGCGTAATCTACGGAGTAAGCATTGTTGTAACCGTCTGTTCCATCGTCTTCGTCAGGGTAGTACTTAACCGCAGACGGGATAACGCTTTCGACATCTTGTGCGATGAAACCCATTTTGTAGCCGTTTTTGCTTAGGTCAGTCTGCGCCTCGCCAACACTGTTTACAATTTGGAACTCAACACCTTCTAACTGCTTAACAGTGTCAACCGCGTTTTCTATCGGCGCGATGTTAGCCTTTCTACGGCGGTCAGAACTGTAATAAGTCCCCCCGTCAATGCGGAAGTTAACAGCCCAATCAGCACCGGTCGCACCCCCCCACCACGACTTCTCTTGTAGAGAAATACCGTGGACGCGGAACTCGTTATAAGTAGTTGCGTTATCGTGCCCCCACCAAGATTCGCGAGCGACTGTTATGGAAGGGTAGTTATTCCACTGTCGGTCTATGCTTATGCCCGCTTGGCCAAAGTTAACACCGCCAACGTTATCTACTGCAAATAACGCCCGCCCAGTAGTATGATCCGCCTCTTTCTGCCAAATCGTAAAGTGGTCGAATGTGTTTCGAGTAGAGTCACGACTTCCATCAGTATTCAGGACAATGTGTGTGCCGCCTTTTGACGCTATCCGGTTCCAGTAGGTATGATCGCCGTTCGTGTATCCGCCTTCAATATGGTGCCACGCGCCGATTTCGGTTGCGTACAGACTGCCGCCGTCCGGCCATGCGATTTTGGCGTGGCGGTCCACCATCCGAACCGGGCCTCCTATTTCGATGCGGTTATTGCCACCATCAACAAACAACGCATGGGTAAGGCTGTCAGACTCAACTCGGAAGTCATAGTCTTGCGAGCTTTCGTTAACAACCGTCTCATTACTTTTGACGGTCAAGAACGTGTCGTCAATGTTGTAAGCGCCGCTGCTACTGTTATCTCGACCTACTTCAAAAATAGGTCCGTGAAGAGCAGTTGATCCGTTTGATACGCGAGATACACCTAAAACAGCCGCGCCGTTGTGCATAGCTAAGCCGTTGGAACCCGTATCAAAGAAATTGGATATTTGTCCGGCGTAAGCGCCTTGAACGCTAAATAGCGTGTTTGGGGTGCCGTGTCCTATACCGACCCGATTATTACCACCGTCAACGAACAAGATATTAGCGTTGGCGTCTGACTCAACGCGGAAATCACGGTCTAACGCACGGTCGTTAAATACAAAATCACCGCCGCCGGGAGCTTCCCACGTATGCCCCCCTGTCGGGGTCGTATAGTAGTTTAGGTAATTGTCATTGAAATCAGCGCTTGTGAACTGTGTCGCGGCTGATACAGCCGCCCCTGTGTACGCTCTAAACCCTCCAGATACATGGCTGAGCATCGACCAGTCTGTAGAACTTCCCCCAGCGTGGTTCCACTTGCTAGTAGTAGTGTCCCACGTAATTTGGTTTTTGTTTCGAGACATAACTATGTTAGCCCGAACGTAACCATTGGCTTGGGTGTTCATGGCCGTTTGGAATTGGAGGTGGCCTGTGCCGCTGCCGTCGTTATTTACCGTAAACCGATGCCCAGCTTCCGACTCTGGGGAATAAAGGTAGATTGTGTCAGTATCAGCATCAACATAAAAAGCAGTAGCACGGGTTTCAGTTTCAATACGAAAGTCAGTGTTTGCAGCGGCTTGGTTAAAAGTAGATTCTCCCGCTGCCATTGTAAGGTTATTAACAAGTGTTCCTTCTGCACCTGTAGAAAAGTTTAATCGTCCTTGTCCTGTTGTAGAAGAGTCGGCAACTCCAGAAATTCTAGCAGAAACGCCGGGGGCATTAGCATCAAGAGTAGTCCAATCAATCTGACCCATTGTTTGACCGCCACCGGTAGTGGTGTCGGTGTCTTTAAAAATAAGTTGATTTACAGCTTCGCCAGAAGTAATTCCGCCATTATGGCCGTCAAGCCTTATCGAACCAGTAACGTGAAGCGCTTCTTGAGGGTCTGAAGTGTTGATGCCTGTACCTGTTCCGTCCGCTTCAACAAACAACGCATGGGTATTTCCGTTAGACTCAACACGGAAGTCAAGGTCCACACCGCGCTCATTAATAACGTACTGGTTACTGACATAGCCGTTTTGGTTGTACCGGTTTGCGTACACAGTCAGCGGCGACTCTAGTACTACCGATGCTGTCGGAGCTGTTGCGGAGCCAGTGTCAGTGCACGGAAAAGCTCCCCGTGTAACCACTGACGCAGGGTTAGGGTCTCGCGAAGTAGCGTCTACCTGCATGTACATGTAGTTACCAGTAGCGGAAGCTGCATAAATCTTTAGACTTCCGGCAGACTCAGACCCGCCACTAGCGTCCCAAACGTAGCACAGGTTTATGCCGTGGTGTTCTATCGGCATGATGTTCCAAGATTTACTCGTGGTCTGTTGCTTGAAGTTTACAATAAACTCTGCCGAACCTGTTTGCCCGGAAGTGCCGCCCGCCCCCGTAATCACCACGCGGTGCTGGTTCGTTGTGAAAGAACTAGCACTCTGAAAATCTTTCTCGTAGATGAGATGGTAATTCGAGTTCGCTCCGCCACCAGCGACCTTACGGCTCGCCCTAGACGCGTACGCAATAGGCCCATTTACATCAACCGTAGTAGTCGGGGTCGAGTCCCCAAAGCCCACGTGGCCCGTCTGGGCATCCATGAACACAGTGTACTGAGAGACCATGGACTCAACGCGAAAGTCGATGTCCTCTCCCTTATCGTTAAATATGTTTGAGCTATTACTAAATTTGTTTACGCCTTGGGTACTAGCTAGGAAGGTAATGCCCGTACCATTGGAGGAATCAATAGTTATCGGGTAGCCAGCATCTATATGGAACCCAGTGGTAGTTCTCGTGTCGTAGTCGATCCCTATTTTAGTGTAAATCGTATCGTTCGTATTGAAAGTCCAATTCACGTAGCTGTTTGTACCCACAGCGCCGCCTTTAAGGTATATCTGAGCATCAGTAGCGTCGAGTTGAATCGAACCTGCGACTTCAACAAAGTGGTACGGCGCGTTAGTTCCTATGCCTAACTTATTCGTTTCCCCGTCAACAAACAACATATTAGCGTTGTCGTTAGACTCAACGCGGAAATCAGCATCATAGCTTCCATCGTTGAAAACAATCCCAGAGGTGCTGAATTTGGCCATTTCAATGCTGCCGGAATAGGTACTGTGCGTACCGTTAGTCCGTATTTTTAAAGCACCTCCGTAGTTTTGGAGGTTAACGGACCCGCCAGTGTCCGATATGTTTATTGCGCTCGCGTTGTCGCTGCTGTGCACCCGCAAGCCCACATCGTTAGCGCCAGTGATCTGTGTTACTCCGAGAGTCGGGGAAGACCCACTCTCGTATTTTGCGCTGTTGAGGTTCGAAAAGTTATCGTCGACTTCAGTATTAGTTAGGGGCGAACCCTTACCAGCGCGTGTAGTTATCGTTGCCATGGATTACACCCCTAACTGTTTTAAGATGCTGACAAAGTGATAGTCCAAGTCACGGACATCGTGTCATCAGCTGCTTTGTTTACGACGTTAAATTTTGTGCGACATAGCATGTCACCCGAACTTGCTGCGTTGAAGATACCGGCCTCCGTGACCGCACCTGTCGCATCACCGGCTTCAAACGAAGCCTCGTAAACAACTTTCTCGTTATTAGAACCCGAGATGGTGGTTGTATCTAGTGCTTCGCGAGAACCCAAAATAGACACGAGGTCTGTTTGGCCCGCTGCCGCAGCAGTAGTTCCTGACCCTAGGGCCATGTGTGACATTGCACCCTTAGTGGTATCCTTCATGCGTGACGCAATGTACGCAAGTCCGGTATTCACGACGAGGTTTTTCAAATCTCGCGAGTCTTTGACGTTTCCGGCCTTGTCCTTCAGGACGATATTAAGCTGGCCGGAGAGCTTCAAGTTTTCGTTAATCATAACGATCTCCTTCAGAACGTAGTGGAAGCTCCGACAAAGTCTTCCGCAAAGTAAGTGAAATCAGAGTACCCCTGACTCCTCAATGACCCCGTGTCGGTGCTCGAGGTCAAATCAAGTACCACTTTTCCAAGTGCTACTACGGTCGCGTCTCCTAAAAGGGCGCTATCTGAACGAGGTCTATTAAAAGACTTAGCCAGAGTTTCGCTTGCTACAGGTATATCATAAATCTGTTTACCTGTAACCATATTTGTGCTGTCAGACGTATTTGGTGCGTCTGAGAGAGGTTTTCCTATAGCCAGAAGGTCATTATCGACGACGCCACTGGCATCGGCAAACGCCCTGTCAAAGTCGACCTGACGTTCAAAGACATCAATCGCGGCTGCGACGTCTGTTTTGATTTTTGTAAACTGCATCTCTTGGTCATCAAGAATGGAAGCAGTTCCGTCTACATCGTCGGTAAAGCTGACTGTGTCACTAAGTTGTTTTGTGCTTACTTTAGAATTAATCGCATCAGACGCCGCTGGAGCCTCTGTAAGCACTTTTCCTATTGTAAGTGTATCAATGGCCTCGGAAATGAAACCGTGGTCAGAGAGCGCCTTAGCGAAGGCTATAACGTCATCGTCAACAGCGCCAACAGGGTCAGTTGAAACTTTCTTAGCAAATAAGAACGCTTGATCGCCTGCGCTGGCTATTATCTCAGCAATAGGTTTACTGGTTGCGATAGAATGAGCTTCTGAGAGCGAAGCTGCATCATCGAACGCTGTACCAAAGTTTTTCTGTAAAAGGTCTAGTGTGGCAACAACCTCGTCTGCGGCCTTCTTCGTGAAGATAACCACGTGGTCTTCGGTGCTTGTAACTTGGTCGGAAAGTATTTTTGCAAACGCTAGTGTGTGCGCATCAACGAGTGCAGAGTCATCAAGTAATGGCTTGCCAACTGCAAACGCAGGCTCGTCTAGTGCAGTTGAGTTGTCAGACTTACCAAGGCCAGTGCCTAACGAAATGCTCTCGCTTACTGAGGGGGTTTCCCCGTGTACCTTCTTCGTGAATATAAACGCATGGTCTCCCACGCCAGAAACACTGTCGTTGAGCGCCTTAGCGAACTCGAAGTAGTACGGGTCACTGGTTGTGATGGTCTCAAAAGCGTTTTTAACAAACTGTAGACGCTCACTGTCTGTTACATAACCAGCGTCATTGAACGCTTTAATAACCCCTTTGGACGCAATATCCGTAATGTCGGCGTCGTCCAGTAGCGGCTTGAAGAAGTCGAATATAATCTTGTCTGACGGGCGTGAGCCGTCATCAATATAGAAGGTGTCAAGGAACGAAGCGAAGAGCAGGAAGTTGCCTAGCTCCGCTTTTACAACGTTTTGGTTAATGTTTACCGAAGTTTGCGTAAGTACGTTTAGCTGCTCAAACTTAGCAGATAACGCATTAACAAGCTCGACAGACCCTAACTTCACGCAAAGTCCTCCCGAATTTTGAATTTGAGTTTATCGAACAATGTCTCACGGACACCGCTGCTTCTAACAACCTCAATCTCACCTTCGTAAGTACCAGCATCTACCTCTAGGTCTCCAACACTCCACTGGAGTACAGCGACACCTGTATCTGCCGTCTCAGGGTTAATGAAGAACTGTCGAGAGAACAAAACGCTTTCAGCGCCCGCTTCTCTGAAGTGCAAAGTAACTGTAGCACTGGTCAAGTCGACCGGTGCGTTATCATCTTCGTTCGTAAGGGTTACACGAATCTGTGGACCGGTATCTCCTTGAACGTATTTAAATATCTGTGCCATTAAATCCCCCTGCGAACGCTGGCTTTGTCAAACCCAACCATCTTGGCCCGAAGACTAGCGCCGCGTGTGTCACGGCCTTTAGCGTCGGTGGCGTGCTTGTAGAATTCGGACTTGTAGTAAGCCGCAAGTTCAGGGTTGGTCCATTCTTTGCCGGGGATTATCGCTAAGCGAAATATAGCCCCACAAGCGATTGAGCGACCGTACGATTCAAAGATAAAGTCCTCCACGCCTGTAGCTGACAAAGATGGTTTAATTACACCGGTACCCTCGAACTCGTACTTGCCGTCGGGGGTTGGGTAAAACCTAATCTGAGAGTCTTGGTAGATACTAAAAGACATGGGACGCCCGTTGGCTACGCCGCTGGGCAGGTCGAAATGACGGTCTGACACACGGTTTACCGCTGTCCCGTTTATATAAAGGACTAAAATGTCCTCCAAAACAGAACGAGTGGGCACCTCGACTTCGTACTCAGAAGTATTTCTACTCGTGTAGTCCTTATCAATGTCATAACGCCATATCTGACTGACCGCACAAAACTCAGCTGCCGCTTCTTGCAAGTGAGTTTCGATGATTATTTCCGGGCAGCCCGGAAGCAGGGGCTGAATATACGGAAGGAAATTAGCCCATGCTACTGCCATATTAAGTCACCGAACTCATGTTAGACGGCGATACTGCCGAGTCTACTTGGTTTTTAGTGGCCAGAGCTGCGTTAAACGCCCCGTAAGCTGCCTGCGCACGTTGCTCATTCGCACCGTATTCAGC
>Ga0181390_1000738_pt1 | contig 14835 bp, 7 predicted proteins | sample 13SPOviralmetaG_FD_130085 | JGI IMG/M metagenome (GOLD analysis project Ga0181390, IMG submission 130085) | Marine viral communities from the oligotrophic San Pedro Time Series (SPOT) site, San Pedro Channel, CA, USA - 13 SPOT_SRF_2010-07-21 | ecosystem: Environmental > Aquatic > Marine > Strait...
ACATGGAGAAGCACCCCATGCAGCTGCAACTATGACAAGTAGTGTAACGAATGTTACTATGAACGGGTTTGTTCCCTGTGTGAGTGGAGATGCAGCTACATGTGCACATACTATATCAAGCTCAAGTAGTGTTACTATAGGCTAATAAATAAAAGAAAAAAGAGTCAAAAATGGCAGTAAGAAAATTCACAGAACTAGAGTTCGATAAAATCAAGACAAATCTAAAGACATTTTTGTCTGATCAAGATACATATTCTGATTATGACTTCGAGTCATCAGGTCTTTCTGTTCTCATTGATCTGCTTGCATATAATACGCAATATAATGCCTATCTAGCGCATATGGTATCAAACGAGGCATTTCTTGATTCAGCAGTAAAACGTAATTCAATCGCCTCGATTGCTAAAACTATGGGATATACAGCTAGATCTGCCAGAGCAGCAACAGCTGTTATTGATCTAGATATCGTTCCACCATCTTCCTTTTCGTCTGGCTCATTCACTCTTTCTAAAACAACGGCGTTCACCTCGGCAGTAAATGGAAGAGTCTTCAAGTTCTTCCCAGAAAAAGATTACACAGTAAATAAAACTAAAAAAACTATCGGCGGAGTCGAGACAGATGGTTTCTTTTTTACAGATGTTAGAATTAAAGAGGGATCTCTTGTTGACAGCTCAGAAATAATTACTTTAAATTCTCTTTCTGGACCAGTAATAATGGCTAACCCCAATGTTGATACAACAACTGTAACTTGTTCAGTTCAAGATAGTGTCTCAGATACTAATACGACCACATTTACATTCTCAGATAATATTCTTGATGTTAAATCTACAACTAATGTATTTTATATCGAAGAATCTTCAAATGGTTTCTATGAAATATCTTTTGGCGATGGCGTTCTCGGTAGAAAGCTGACTTCTGGTAATATTGTCAGATTAAATTATCTTTCTACTAATGGTGCAGATGCTAATGGCATCGAAGTCTTTACTGCTCCTTCAGTTTTGACTGGTTCTGGTGAAACAGTTACTCTGAATATAGTTGCAGACTCTTCAGGCGGCGCAGATCAGGAGTCTGTCGAAAGTATTCGTTTCAATGCTCCTCGGTTCAATGCTACAAAAAACCGTGCTGTAACAACTAACGATTACAAATCCCTTATACTTTCTGCAAATCCCAATGTAAAATCGGTTGCTGTTTGGGGTGGTGAGAACAACGATCCACCGATTTATGGTAAAGTTTTCGTCTCCTTACAACCTAAAGATGGTCTGATCATCACGCAAGATGATAAAGATACTTTGTTGCGAGAAACAATTGAACCTCGACAGCCTGTTTCGGTTAATGCAGAATTTGTTGATCCAGAATATACAAACATTGGTCTTAATGTTAATGTCATATATGACTTAAAAACCACAACTCAAACAGCTGGTGCTTTAAGTCAACTTATTACAAATGAGATTGATAACTATTTCTTAAACGAACTCAATTCTTTGGATAAAAACTTCTATTATTCTGTCCTTTCTTCGAGAATCGTGGGTCGCTCAAAGTCTTTCATCGCTGTTAATATGGAAATACGACTAACAAAAGAAATAACTCCAACACTCAATACTATTGTTAGATATGATATTCCATATAACACTAAGATTCAACCATCGTCAATCACCAGCGGATTTTTCGTTGCTAGAATTAATAATGCTGAATATCAAGTATACATTTCTGATAAACCTGACGACAATGTTGTTGCTCCTGCATATAACGGTAGTGGTGTTATTCAGCTGAAGACATCGGATAAAAATGTGGTTATTGATGCCAATGCTGGTGAGATCGATTATGACACAGGTCGGGTTACTCTGAATAACCTTGATATAGTTTCTATCTCTGGATCGAATACAAAATTGAGAGTTTCTGCACAACCTCACGAAAGTGCTCGAGACATAAAAACTGACACATTGCGAAGAACTTCAGATGTATCTGACTCAGCAGTTATTCCTACTGCTTCCAAAAATTATATCTTAGTTCAAGATAAGGTTACTGCTGATATTCCAAATAATATCAGAGCAGGGACTACTGTAACATTGGAAGCTAAAACCTCGGATATTTAAATGTCATTTGATAGACCAACCTTTAAAAAATACATTGCAAGCATCACGATTGATAATGCTGGTTCAAACTATTCATCTATTCCAAGCGAAGTTACTCTGTTTATCGGTGAACCTACTGGGTCGCCACAAGTTCAAGCAGTTGCGACACTAGATATCCAGAATGGTAGTGTCGCTGGGATTAATATTACTGAGCCAGGAGATGGTTATGAAACAACTCCGATGGTTTATATCCAATCTGGTGTTAACTTAGGAACATCTTCCCTAACCTTTACTGGTTCAGCAGATTCACGCCGAGACGAGGGAACATATACAGGCATAGCAGTAACATCTGCGAAAGATGGGGCAGGTGCGCTTGCTACTGTTGTTGTGGATGCTTCTGGTGATGTAACTTCAGTCAATGTTACAACATCTGGTCTTTATTATATGGAAGGCGAAACAGTAACGATAACTGACGTATCTATCGGTGGCACTAATGGTGCTGATGATATGACATTTACTGTCGCTCAAAATATCGGCGGCGGCACAGGCGCGCAGTTTACACCAGTTATTGATATAATTTCTTCGAAACCAAGCTACTTCCATGAGGATATGAGTTATGTTATTGATTCTCAAATTCCTGATTACATTCTCGATGATTACCCAGCATTCTCAAAGTTCATAAAAGATTATTATGCCTTTATGGATCTCGGTGTAGCAGAATATCAGTCTTTAGGTCTTGTTTCTTACGAGCACGGCGAGAACGAGGAGCATGAGTTTGACACGGATCGTAGTCCCAACAATCTTCTACAGGAACTTCTTGATAAACTTAATCTCGATCACCTTGACGGTAGTTTTCTCGAACCATTTTTAGAAGTATATGCACTAGATTTTCCTGCTTCGGCTGAAGTTGATAGTCGACTCTTAATTAAAAATATTAGACAATTTTTCGAAGCCAAGGGTTCTAGGAGAGGCGTTGAAGAGTTCTTCAAACTCATGTATAATGAAGACGTAGAAGTATTTCTTCCATCAGAGTTTATCTTGAAACCATCAGACGGTATTTGGCAAACTGAAGTCACAGTAAAAGTTTATGCAAATGATGAAATAACTCCTGTTGGGAATCCGTTCGACTTGAGAGGACGAAGAGTTGATATTCATTATTATGAATCTGTCGGTTCTATAACTGCAAGAGAAATAATTAACACCTCAGTTACACGTGCACGTAAAATTGCTTACACGAATCCATCTGCATTCGAGTTAACAGTTGATATTCCATCTGGAACTGTCATTCCTGGTCCAGGAGTCGAGGGAGAACTAACTGCTGTTATTGGTGGTAAAATTGCTACGATTGATACTATTGGTGCTGCTTCTCTTTCTCGGACTGCAGGAACTTATGATATTAATACTGGATTTACAACTGATGGTAATGGCACAGGTGCTCAATTTACTATTGTTGTTAATAGTTCAGGTGCTGCCACTGTCACAGTTGATGCAGTAGGTAATAATTATGCACCTGACGATACTATAACTATCCCCGATTCACTGCTTGGCGGTGGCGGTGCAGCAGCACTCACATTTGATGTTGCCACTATTACTGAAGGTAAAATTTTCTCAGTAACTATTGCTAATGGTGGTGCAGGTTACTCAGCCAACCCAACCGTCGTAGTTCAACCTAATTCTTCCGACACAATCGATACTGCTGCCGTCATCGACACAAGATTGACAGACGGTTCGATTACTAGCACAGTTTTTGTGAATAATGTTCAAGGTGTGGGATATAACAATGTCCCCCAAATTATCTTAAATACTGACAATGTAAGATCTTGGATTGGCATTGAAGGTGTAACAGATATCATAACAAATAAAACAGCATTCCTTACTCGAGTTTTGAACTCTGCTGTGTTAAAAACAACTACTGGAACTTCTGATGGTGGGTTCACTGTTGGTGACACTTTCTCAGTCCAAGAAACAGGCGATATTTTAGGTGTGTATGCGATCGATTACTTTGGCGAAGATTACACACTTACAGGGATCGAGAACAATGCACTAATTAGAGTGAAGTCGGTTGATACAAATAATTACCCAACAATTGTTGAAATTATTTCGACGGGCACAGGATTTCAGCGTTCGATTTTTGATTTTGTTTTACGCTCACCTAATGATGAAACTGCGACGATTACATGTAGCACAGGTTTCTCACACTCATATCCTGGAGCGTTTAAAAATGCGCAGGGGTTTGTTTCTGATGCAAATAAACTTCAGGACAACGCTGTTTATCAGAACTTCTCTTATCAAATACGTGCGGCAAGACCTAAAACTGAGTGGGGCGAACTTCTAGACCGAATCGCTCACCCAGCAGGTATGGTTGCGTGGACAGATCTACAAATACAACAAACCGTCAATATGGGTGAAGCATATGCTGCCACACCAGACGTTATTGTATTCCGTTTGTTTGCTGAAGTTGAAACACCGTTTGTCAATGACTCTCACGTATTAGAATTCCACAAACCAGCAATCACAGATAGTATTGATCTGGACGATAGTTTAGTTCTGTTGTTCCCACATCTGGGTAAAGTTGAAACTCCAGCAGCTATCGATGCTGTTGACAAGTTAGATGTTACTATAGCGAAAACTGATTCTGCTGATATGTCAGAAGCAGTTGCTAGAGGGTTCGATAAAAATAATGTTACTGATATTATTGAGATGTCAGAAGTTGTTTCGACACTCATATTCATTTTCCGCGAACCAATCGATTCTGTCGATATGTCAGAAGTTGTAGCAAAACTGTTTGAGAAAAACAATATCACAGACAGCATAGATATGAGTGATACTGAATCCAGAGAATCTGAGTTAGTGAAGACTGATGGTTATCAGTGGCAAGATGTTGCTGTCAAAGAGTCAGGAACGACAGAAACTGATGACGCATCTGTAGACGAGAGTGAAATATTATTATTCGGCAAAATTCCTGGAGACTCAGCTGAAATGGGCGAGGCAGGTGTTTTAACATCTACAGGTGATAATTTGTTCTTAGTCGCTCAAAGCTATGTTTCAGGCGATTACTTCGCTGAAGATTATGTTGGCGTTGCAAAATACGAAGCCGACATGATTAAGAGTTAGAAATTATAAATATCGTTATAAATAAAGTAAGATATACACATCATCTAGGAGATTACAATGATTATTGATGTAGATAAAATGAACGCACTTGGTCGCGTTCAGATTCAGCTTTTCGATTCGGAAGGCAACTTAAAAGAAGAACAAACAGTGAAGAACTTGGTTGTGACCACTGGTCTTAACCACATCGCTAATAGACTCGGTGCGTCTTCACCTGCAACCCGTATGTCACACATGGAAGTTGGAACATCCTCAACTTCTCCAGCTGCTGGTAACACTGCTTTGGGTTCAGCTATTGCTTCTTCCCGTGTTTCGCTGACAACACAAACTGTTTCAACAAACACCGTTGAATATGTTGGTGATTTCCCAGCTGGCACAGGCACAGGTGCTGTCACTGAAGCTGGTGTATTTAACGCTTCTTCTTCTGGCACAATGCTTTGCCGCACAACTTTCTCAGTTGTGAACAAAGGTGCAGCTGATACGCTGAAAATTACTTGGACGCTAACCGTTTCTGACTCCTAAACCTTAACCTAGGAGTTAGAAATGACTTTGCTACTTAGACAAGCTGCCAGAGTAGAAAATGCTCGTTCTTTTTATAGAGACATCTATAACGAGAATGATTTCTTTTATATCTTTGCATCTCGTGCACGTTCATGGGACGATGAAACTACACCTGAAGTTCCAAGGGACTCACAGTATTATCAAGCGCAATATCGTCACGATATGCTTTTTGTTAAACGAGTTCAGGCTTCTGATGTCGTTCAACTTGCACCAAGATATAACTGGGTAACAGGAACTGTTTATGATCAGTATGATGATGAATATGCTACTGGTCATCCTGCATTTTCTGGTGCTACTAATCTAGCAGACGCAAAGTTTTATGTTATTACTGACGAGTTTAATGTCTATAAATGTTTAGACAATAACGGTAATGCGCAAAGCACCATCAAACCAACTTCAACTGCTACAGATACTTTCGAACTTGATGATGGTTATATTTGGAAGTTTATGTTCCAAGTTGGCTCAGCCGACAGAACTAAGTTTCTGAATGATGACTTTATTCCCGTGAGAAAAGTTGCTGGTGCTGGTAATCCAGCCTTTGATGTTAATGGCGAGATAGACTCTATTGCTGTTACAGCAGGTGGATCTGGATATACATCAGCCCCGACAGTAATTATTGAGGGCGATGGCACTGGTGCTGTTGCTACAGCAACAATATCAAATGGTGCTGTAACTGCGGTTACAGTCACAAGTGAAGGGCGGGGTTACTCCTTTGCCTTTGTTAAATTTTCTGGCGGTGGCGGTTCGAATGCTGTAGCAACTGTTTCTCTTGGTTCAACAGAAACTCCTAGCTTACAATCTTCTGTTGAGGCTGCGGCGGCGCAAGGAACTTTAGATAGAATTGTTGTTACTTCTGGTGGTGTCGACTTCGTTGAAGGTGATATTACCATCGTTGTAAAAGGTGACGGAACTAATGCGACAGCTTCAGCTACTGTTAACGCGGCTGGCACAATTACCGATATTGAAGTAACAGATCCAGGTCAAAATTATACGTTCGTTGAGTTGTCAATAACACAAACTGTTGGTAATGGAACTGGTGCTTCACTAAGACCTGTTGTTTCTCCTATTTCGGGTCATGGCGGTAATCCTCCCAGAGAACTATTCGCTAAAAATGTTGGTGTTACAGTATCGTTTACAAGTGATGATGCAGATGTCATTGTTGGTAACGAGTTTAGACAAGTTGGATTTATCAAGAATATGCATAACTATGCTGAGACTGGAACTTTCACAAGTGCTGTTGGAACTCCATGTCATGTCGTGACAATCGATTCAGCTGATTCATCTAAGTTTAATTTAGACGACATACTGAAAACTGACGATGGCGGTGAATTTTCTGTTATTCAAAAAATTGATGCCTCTGGTAATGGAAGTATAGATACAGTATATCTACTCGAAAAATTTCCAGGAATAAGTGCATCATCAGTTTTAACAAATCAAAATACTGGCGTCACGAATATCTCTATAAATACAGTAACAGTTCCAGAAATAAGCAACCACTCTGGTGAGATTCTATATGTTGATAACCGCAGACCTATCACTCGCGACGAAAATCAGGTAGAAACACTAAAAGTGGTATTTAACTTCTAAGGTAGAAAAATGGCTCTCAATCTAAACACAAGCCCATACTTTGATAATTTTGATGAAGCAAAAAAGTTTGCGCGCATCCTGTTTAAGCCAGGAGTCGCTGTTCAGGCGAGAGAGCTTACTCAACTACAAACAATGCTGCAAGATAGTATTGGTAACTTCGCCGATCATATGTTCGTCGATGGCGCAAGAGTCAAGGGCGCGATGGGAACTATTCTCAAAAGGGACTTCATAAAAATTAATGACCTTGATGCCTCTTCAGCTACGGTATCTAATGACACACTTATCAACTATGTTGGTGATACGGTAACTGGCGGAACCAGCGGTCTTACTGCTAAAGTTTCAAAAACTTCTACTGGTCTAGATACAGACGCTGTTGATAAGAAAACTTTATATCTCGATTATATTCAAGGTAGTTCCACAGGTGCATATCTACACTTTGAAGCTGGTGAGTCTCTCACAGTAACATCAACAGATTCAGGTCGCAATGGTGATACATTTGTTGTTGATAATGGGGTCGACGCAAATGACCCGACTCGTAACTATTTCGGACAAGGTATTGACTTTACGATCGAAGATGGAATTATCTACATAAATGGATATTTTGTATATCACACTAAACAAGAAATTGAACTTGAGAAATATAAACTCAATGCTAATACTTATGTTGGTGTTACTTTTAATGATTCAAAAGTTACTGCAGACGACGATTCAACTCTGAATGATCCAGCAACAGGCACATTTAACTTTAACGCTCCAGGTGCAGATCGGTATAAGGTATCAACAACCATTGCTAAACTTGGACTGACTGCCACAAATGATTCAGATTTTGTATCCCTCTACACTGTTGAGGATGGCAAAATTTCACGAGGTGATGATGCAGGCGACCTAGATTTTTATAACAGACTCGGTGGTGTTCTTGCTGCGAGAACGAAAGAAGAAAGCGGTAATTATGTAGTTCGTAACTTCGAGATTACTGTTCGTGAACACCTTAAAACATCACAAAACAAAGGTTATCTAACCTCTGGTAGTGGCGGTTCTGCTAATCACATCGCTGTCGGTGTTGGTCGCGGCGTTGCATATGTAAATGGTTTCCGTCGCCCATTCCCTTCGCCAACATATGTGAAAGTTCCAAAAGCAATAACTACAGAAGTTACTGAAGGTTTCACCACCTCAACTTCTTATGGCAATTATATTGTTGTCGACGAGGTTGCTGGAAACTGGAATCTTAAAGAAGGAGCATTGGTGAAGTTTGGTGAAACAGCTTCTAATGCTGCAACAGACAATACCTATTCAATACATGCAGCACCTTCAACATTTACTGGGCAGGCTCGTGTTCGTCAGATCCGTTACGAGAGCGGAACAGTGAATTCTGCTGCTTGTAAGTATCGCTTATATCTTTATGACATTCGTATGTTCGGTGGCGAATTTGCTGACATCAGAACTATTTACCACGATGATTCAGTCGTAGATGGATTTGCTGACCCTGTTCTAGAAAGTAGTAAAGCTGTTCTTAAAGAAGCTAAACAAAATTCATTGGTATTCCGTGCACCTTATGTTGCTGCTAAAACTTTGGCAACTGATACTGGCGGAACATACGATAATAACTACACTTATCAGAAAGACTTTTCTACTGAATTTACAACATCAGGAACGTCAACGCTGACTGTTACAGGAACTGAAACTTTCCCATATTCTTCTACACCAACTCAAACACAGTTGGACACAGAGTTTTATATGGTTTTTCATTCTAATGTTACTATTGACGGGACGGCATATAAAGCTGGTGAGCCTTTCAGACTTACTTCAGCAATGATTACGTCAATTTCTAATACAGCTATTAACATTGATATTGGGACTACTTTGAATGCTGCAACTGATGCAACAATTAAAGTCAAAGTCAAGCAGACTGATGTCACACCAACACCTAAAAATGCTTTGAATTCAAGGTATGTTAAAATCAACACAGCGACCAACGAGGCTGGTCAAAATGGTCCATGGAACTTAGGTATTGCTGACGCATATAAAATTGAAGCTGTTTATGTTGATGGTTCTGCTTACTCTGAGTCAGGGACAGATTTTAAATCTCAGTTTGTCTTAGACAACGGTCAGCAAGATAACTTCTATGGTCACTCTAAATTGGTTAAGAAACCGAGTGCAACTGCATCAACTACATCAAAATATATTGTTGTTAAGATCTCACACTTTGACCCTAACTATGGTGGTTCAGTCGGCTCATACTTTGCAGTCGATTCATATCCTGTTGATGACACAGGCGGTTCAGGTATTTTCACTTATGAAATCCCTGTTTACCGCTCACAGAAACTTGGATCATTTGACCTGAGAGATTCTATTGATTTCCGCCCGTATGTCAATAACACAGCTACAAGCTCAACAAGTATGGCGGGTGCTTCTGAAAACCCGCTCGAGACATTTGAATTTAAGTCGGTTGCGGGCGGATATGAGATGCCGATCCCAACTGAAGCATACACAACTGATGCTGAATATTACTTACCTCGTGTTGACAAAGTTGTAATCTCTGAAAAAGGGACAATCGAAGTATTAGAAGGTTCATCGAGAATAAACCCACGCGCTCCTGTAGAGCCAGTGACGGTTATGGAGATTGGAACTATTAATATTCCACCATATCCTTCTCTTTCACCACATCTTGGCAGAACAACCAACAGAAAAGATTATGCTTGTCATGTCTCAATGAAACAAAACAAGCGTTATACCATGGGTGATATTGGTGCAATCGAGAAAAGAATCAATCGCTTAGAGTATTACACATCATTGAACCTTCTTGAAAAAGATACAGAAAACCTTACCATTACTGATTCTTCTGGTAATAATAGATTTAAGAACGGTATCTTTATTAACAACTTCGCTGACCATAATCTGAGTAATCTCAGAGATGTAGATTTTAATGCTGCTGTTGATACGCGCCGCCAGTTTTTGACAACAAATTTTGTTGAAGAACAGATTGATGTGATTTTTGATAGTGTGAACTCTACTGGCGTTCAGAAAACAGGCAATCTTCTCACGCTGCCTTACACATTGGCAGATAATCAGAGAAACATTAATGCTTCTAAATCACGTAACTGTATTGGTGCTTTGCTGTTTAATTATAAAGGTGATATAGAACTTTATCCACCATCAGATAACTTTGTTTCTGTAGAAGATGGTGGTGACACCATTGTAGAGCAAAATGCTATTGGGCAAGCATTGGAGCAGTTCGCTGATAACTTGAATAATGCTGGTATCGTAAATGGTATTGAAACAGCACTGACAGGAACACCATCAGTCGATAGAGATCCTGTTGAATTCGGCGGGTCTGATCGATTCTTTGACAGAGGCGGCATGGCGGGCAGGGTCACTTTTACTGGTGGCGTTCAATTTGATGCTTCCTTCAGTCAAACAGTAGACTCTGATAATTTGCAGCAATCTATTGATGTTCTAACAATCAACTCTACAGGGAATGACACAGTAACAGAAAACTTCGGTGACCGAGTTATCGATATTGGTTTCTCACCATTTATGAGAAGCCAAAATGTAACTGTCCACGCTACTCGACTGAAGCCAAACACAAGAATGTATGCTTACTTTGATGGTGATGATGTATCAGAACATACTCGCCCATTGACATATTCTACATTTACATCTGCTCTTTCTTCGGGTGTTGCTAACTTCTGGTCAGACTTTAATGAAACAACTAACGATTATGGTGATGCACTCGTAACTGATTCTGAGGGTCGTTTGGCTGCACAGTTCCGTATTCCTGAGTCAACCTTCCGTATCGGTGAAAAGATTTTAAGATTGGTAGATGATAGTCTGAATAGAGATGACTTTGCTACTTCATCTGCAGACGCTACCTTTACATCGTTTGGTCTTGATGCTGTTTCACAAGGTGTTATTACCTCGACCCAAGTCCCATCATTTGCTACTGATACTATCGATGGTGACCCACAAACAGTTGCCAACCTCGTTACTGATGTTCGAATTGAAGATGTCACATCAAACGTGAATGTTGACTTCAACGCTACTTCTTGGGATCCAGTTGCTCAGACATTCTTGATAACAGAAGAAGAAGGATTATTCGTCCCAGCGATTGATCTATATTTCCGCAAGAAATCAACAACAGACGGAATCACGATTCAAATTCGTGAGGTCGTCAATGGATACCCAGGATCTAAAATTGTTCCTTATGGTAGCAAGTATCTCTCGCCAGCAGACGTCAATATCTCAACTGAATCTGCTAGTGGCACTGTGACATTTGCTGAAACTAGAGTGACATTTGATTCTCCTATGTTCTTAGAGGGTGGTCGTGAATATTGTATCGTAACTCTTCCACAAGCTAACAACCCTGATTATGAAGTTTGGGTTTCTGAGCTTGGTAAGAATAAAGTCGGGACAACTGAGCGTATTGTTGCTGAAGATGTCTCGTCTGGTATCCTGTTTATTTCTGCTAACAACAGAACTTGGAATGCGTTCCAAGCTGAAGACTTAATGCATAGAATTTATCGCTGTTCGTTCACAACAACAACCGATGGTGAAGCCTCGTTTACAAATGGACCAATCGATTATCTCAAGATGACTGATTATACTTCTGGAACATTTGATGCTGGTGAGGCGTTGCATTCTTTCACCATCACTCTTGATGCTGGTGGTTCAGGTCACGCTGTAAATGATGTTGTAACTTTAGCTGGTTTCGGAAACGGGACAGGATTAAAAATTAAAGTTACAACAGTTTCTTCAGGCGCAATTACTGGGTTTGAAATAGACTCCATGGGATCTGGATTTACTGCAGATGGTGTGGATGTTGCACAATCAGCCACGACTGGTTCTGGAACAGGTGCTGTGTTTGACATTGTAACTAAAACAGGTGTTGTTGAACGATATTCAAATCTGTTTGATGTTGCTCGTGTAAATCTAACTAAATCTAATTTTAGTGTTAGTGATATTGTTTCTAACGGAACTACACAAGGAACTCTTAGCTCGATTGAAAATAAAATTTACAACTCACTGCAACTTAACTTTGGTGAGTTGGTTCTTCCTAAGACAACTATCACACATCAATATGACGGAACAGAATCTTCTGGTGTATCGTCAAAGGGAACTGTCAGTAGAAAAATTGTAAAGGGTGAGAAACAAATCACCACGAAAGAATATGCTGTCTATTCTAAATCGAATGAAAGTGCTAACTTGAGCAGCAATACATCTTTCAATTCTTCCTCGACATTGACTACTTCTTCTCAGTTTGTTAGTCCTGTCATTGACCTTTCTCGTTGTGGTTATATCACAACTAAAAACGATGTCAATAATAATTCTACCAACGAGGACAGCAATAACGACGGTAATGCCCTTTCTAAATATATTTCTAAACGGGTAAGGCTTTCTGACGGTCAAGAAGCTCAAGATTTGAGAGTCTTTCTCGACCAAAATACTCCTGTTGGTTCTTCTGTTGAAGTTTATGGTAAATTCCAAGCTGCTGAAGATGACGCTGACTTCCGAGAAGATCTTGATTGGTTCAAATTAGAACTTGCTCAAGCACCTGTCAATGATGGTGAAAGTCAAACAAGTTTTGTAGAATACGAATACAAAATACCTAACGCTAATCTCAATGGAAGTGATATTCTCACATACAGCGCAAAAAGGGTTGACGCGACGAATATTACTGCAGGCGGTTCTGGATATACCACAGCCCCAACTGTGACATTCTCTGGCGGAACAGCAACGCGCCAAGCTAAAGGGTTCGCTGTTCTTAATAGTGGTGCTGTTGCTTCTATAGTTATCACAGATCCAGGAAGGTATGCCACCACGTCAGCTGCTCCTACAATCACCATTACTGGTGGCGGTGGTTCTGGTGCTACTGCTACTGCTACTCTCGGGACTACAACGTATACAGAGTTTAAAGAGTTTGCTGTCAAAATTGTGATGCTCTCGAGTAATACATCTAACGTTCCTCGCTTGAAAAACTTAAGAGCGATCGCACTGCAAGTCTAATATGAATAAGTTTATTACAGATAAATATACGAGAGACGAGCAGACCAATGCTTTGATCAGCACTGATCATTCTGGTTTAGCTGCATATAAAGCGAAAAAAAATCAATCTTTAAAGATTGATGAAGTTTGCAATGATATAAATAGTTTGAAACAAGATTTGGCTGATATAAAAGAAGCCTTGAAGGTAATTTTAAAAAAGTAGGTAACAACCATGTCAACACTTACAACTCGATCAGGTAAAGGTTCTCCCCTGACTAACACTGAAGTTGATACTAACTTCACAAACCTCAATACTGATAAATTTCAGGACGGTGAGGATATTTCTGTTGCCGATATTACGGTATCTGGGAAATTTATTGTCGGCGTTGACGCTTCTGTTACTGCAGCTGGAACGACACAAGGAGCTGCCACAGACCTCACAAAAACATACAACATTATCAATACTGCATCAGCTAACCAAGGTGTTCAGCTTCCTGATGCTGTATCTGGCACTAGGATAACTGTTTTTAACTCGACTTCTAACACGATTAAAATTTATCCATACACCAACGAATCAATTAACGATTTGTCTGCAAACGCTGCTTTAACTCTTGGTCCAGAAAAAGGTCGCGACTTTATTGCTATCTCAGCCACACAATGGCAGTCAACTGATGAAGGTGACGCTGTAGTTGCTACGACTATCGACGCATCGAATCTTTCGTCACTTGATGGAGGTATTGATGTAAACGGTTCAAACTTTACTGTTGCAACTTCGGGTAATGTTGATACATCTGGCACTTTGACTGTTGACGGTTTGTCATCTCTCGATGGCGGTATCGATGTCAATGGTGCGAACTTTACTGTTTCAACAGGTGGTGCTATCGTCGGTTCAAGTATCAGCATTTCTGGCACAACGACGCTATCAGGCGATCTAAAGTATGGCACTTCAGCTGCAGTAAGCACTGCTGGAACGACTCAGGGTGCTGCAACCAGTTTAACTGAATCTCATAATATCGTGACAACTTCATCAGCTAACCAAGGCGTGAAACTCCCAACAGCGGTTGTGGGTAAAAAAGTTGAGGTCTATAACTCTACGGCAAATAAAATTAATGTTTACCCGAATACTTCTGACACAATCGATACTGGTTCATCGAATGCATATAAACCACTTGCTGCTAATTGTTCCATGGTTCTGATTTGTAAGGACGCCACTAATTGGCAAATTCATAGACCTCTGGCTGTTAGAAATAGTAGTGGCACACTGCTTAATTAATTTGAAGGACTTATAAAATGGCAATACATGTATTAGGTGTTAGGTCTACAACTGGCGCGTTCCAGCTGGAGGGTTCAGGTGCTCAGTATATACCTACAGCGAATCTTTATGGGTTGGATAACGGCGACATATGGACATGGACTGGTTCAGTGATAGCTAAAAAGTTTGCTACTGTCGAATCTAGAGGATCTCTAAAAGTTTCCACAAGCGGTGTAGCGACTAATTATACCAGCATCGGGACATTTACTGATC
>Ga0181390_1000739_pt1 | contig 14823 bp, 16 predicted proteins | sample 13SPOviralmetaG_FD_130085 | JGI IMG/M metagenome (GOLD analysis project Ga0181390, IMG submission 130085) | Marine viral communities from the oligotrophic San Pedro Time Series (SPOT) site, San Pedro Channel, CA, USA - 13 SPOT_SRF_2010-07-21 | ecosystem: Environmental > Aquatic > Marine > Strait...
ATATCACAAGTTATGGGAAGGAGCTTCACAAGGGACAAATGATTATAAACCATTTCGAGTAGATTGGTGGGATGTTCCAGGCCGTGATGAAAAGTGGAAAAAAGAAACAGTAGGTAATACATCTGAATTACAGTTTGAACAAGAGTTTGGTAATACCTTTCACGGTAGAGGTAATACTCTTATAGCTGCCAACTGTTTATTAGCTCAACAAAGTGTTGAACCAGAGTTTTATAAGGAAAATACCTTTATATACAAACAACCAATTGATGGACATGAATATATAATGACAGTGGATGTTTCAAAGGGTAGAAATCAGGATTATAGTACATTTACCATAATCGATGTAACTGAAAATATTTTTGAGCAAGTGGCAGTATTTAGAGATAATACCATATCGCCTTTATTATTACCAGATATTGTTTATAAATATGCAAACACATATAATGAAGCCTATGTTGTTATAGAAAGTAACGACCAAGGTGCTGTAGTTTGTAATGGATTATATTACGATTTGGAATATGAAAACATGTTTGTAGAATCCACGGTAAAGGCTAATGCTTTAGGTGCAACAATGACTCGAAGAATAAAAAGAGTTGGTTGTTCTAGTATTAAAGATTTAATTGAACAAAAGAAATTAACAATATATGATGCACAAACGATAGTCGAAATGAGTACTTTTGTGTCAAGAGGAAGTTCATACGAGGCATCAGCATCTAACCATGATGATTTAATGATGAATTTGGTTTTATTTGCTTGGTTTACCACAACAGATGTATTTCAAAATTTAACAAACATTGATATGAAGAACATGTTATATAGGGAAAGATTACAAGCAATACAAGATGATATGTTACCCTTTGGCCACATTAATAGTGAAAACTATGAAAGTATAAATAGTACAAGGGACAACGATGGTAACATCTGGTTCGAACAGGAATGGAAAGGACATAAACTATGAAATATGAAATATTAATTTTAACACACTCACAGGCTCATGTTAGAGATACTAACTCTAAAGATACTGGTGACCATATTTTATTAGCGGCCAAAGCCAAAAAAGAAGGCATTAAGGTACATGTTGTAGATTTCCCAGGATTGGATATTCAGAAAAAGGACGAAGGTCACATATTAACCTCATACGCATATGATAAAGATGGTCTTGTGATTATGCCTGACGATAAAGGCACTAAGGAATATCAAAAACCTATTATGATACACCCAGACAAAACACTTATTTTAGCAAGAGGTTTAGGTACAATAGGGTTTACAGGTAATCGTAATTGGTACGATGAGATGAAAAACTTTGAAATGTATGGATATACACTGGTAAACGATACCGAGGCTTTTGATTTATGCACAAGTAAATATTTTAGTTACCTTAAAATGGTAAAAGAAAACATTCGAACCCCTAAAACAATACCAATAACACATTCATCTGAAGTAGAAGAATGCGTAGCAAAATTAAAAACAAAGTTTCCAATCGTATTAAAATCATCCACTGGAACTCAAACTGGTGTAGGTGTTGTTATTGTAGAAAGTATGAGGTCGCTAAAGGCTTTAGTACAGATGACCTTATTATATAACAAACACTTACCACTAATCATACAAGAGTTTGTGCCTATAGATTACGATATTCGTGTTATAGTTTGCGAAGGTCAGATACTAGGTTCGATGAAAAGAGAAGTAATCACAGGCGATGGAAGAAGTAATGTTTCATTGGGTGCTGAGGCATCTAAAATAGACCTTACAGACATTGAAAAATCAGAAGCACTCCGAATAGCAAAGGCATTTGGTACCAGATTATCAGGTATTGATTTATTACCTGCAGATGACCGAGAAAAAGAAAAACCTTATTGTTTAGAGGTTAATTCAAATCCAGGCTTTAGAGGGATTGAAAAATATGTAGGTGGTATTACCACACAATTTGTTAATATATTTAAAGATAAATCAATCTGGAATCAAAATGAACCAGAATTAAACACAGAAGAGGTAATCATACGAGAACAGTGGACCTTATAGGATTTATTATATTATAAATAATACCATTGACTATTCTTATTATGATACATATTAACTAACTCAATAACAACAGAGGATAAAGCGATGGCATTTCAAGTATCACCCGGCGTCGACATTAACGAAATCGATGCATCAAATGTAGTTCCAGCAGTATCAACCAGCATTGGTGGATTTGCAGGCGCATTTAATTGGGGTCCGGTAAGCGAGGTTGTAACATTAGGTTCTGAAAATGAACTTGTTACTAAATTTGGTTCACCTGACGACAATACAGCAAAATACTTTCTAGTAGCTGCGTCATTCTTAAAGTATGGAAACGCACTGAAAGTAGTTCGTGCTTCAACCGGTAACAAAAACGCTACCGCAGATGGAAGTACAGGACAACTCATTAAAAATGAGACTGATTATGATAATAACTTCTCCACTAACTCGTTGAGCGTAGGTAATTGGGTGGCAAAATACCCAGGCGTCCTAGGAAATAGCTTAAAAGTTTCAATGGTCTCACAAGGAATCACTTCCTTTGCGGGCTGGACTTATTCAGCTAATTTCGATTCCGCACCAACAACATCTGACTATGCAGCAGGTTTAGGTAAAACATCAGCTAATGATGAATTACACATTGCAGTTATAGATGAAGATGGCGCGATTTCAGGAATTCCTGGTACAGTATTAGAAACTTTTGGTTTCTTATCACAAGCAGTAGATGCAAAAGATTCATCAGGGACTTCATTGTTCTATAAAGATGTAATCAATGCAAAATCTAAATGGATATGGTGGTTAAAACACGATACTTCATTATCTGATGCTGGTGAAACTGTAGCAGCCAACACCTCATTTACTACAAACTCAGCAGCAATCGAGAGCAGTCTCGGTGGTGGAACAGACGATAACGCTCCAACAACTGGAGAGGTATCATCTGCATACGATCTATTAGCTGATTCAGCAACAGTAGATATTAATTTACTTTTTGGTACACCTGACGCCAACGGCGCAGAAACAATTGCAGAAAAATTAATTACTATTGCGAAAACGCGTAAAGATTGTATGGCATTCGTATCACCACCTTTAGAAGATACAGTAGGTAGTGCTTCTCCAGCAGCAGATGTGAAAACATTTGTAGACGGATTAACATCTACTTCTTACGCTTCTTGTGACTCTACAGCACTATATGTATACGACAAATATAACGATGTATACAGATTTATAGGAGCTTCAGGTCATATGGCAGGATTATGTGCTAACACAGATAATGTGGCAGACTCATGGTTCTCACCAGCAGGTGTAAACAGAGGACAATTATTAGGGATAACAAAACTTGCATTTAACCCTACAAAAGCAGATAGAGACACACTTTATAAAGCAAGAGTAAATCCAATAGTATCAATGCCTGGACAAGGTACAATATTATTTGGTGACAAAACTTTATTAAAAAGACCATCTGCATTTGATAGAATCAATGTAAGAAGATTATTCATAACATTAGAGAAAGCAATTAGTACTGCTGCAGAAGCACAACTATTTGAATTCAATGATGAATTTACAAGAGCTCAATTTAGAAATTTAGTAGAGCCCTTTCTGAGAGATGTAAAAGGAAGACGAGGACTAACAGACTTTTTAGTGGTCTGCGATAACACAAACAATGACAGTCAAATAGTTGACTCAAATAGGTTTGTGGCAGATTTATTCATTAAGCCTTCTAAGTCAATCAACTTCATTACATTAAACTTTATAGCAACTAGGTCTGGGGTTGAATTCTCAGAAATAGCAGGTTCATAGGAGATAAAACATGGCAATTTTAGGAGTTGATGATTTTAAATCAAAACTAGTAGGCGGTGGCGCTCGAGCCAACATGTTCAAAGTTACTTTGAACTTCCCTGGTTACGCACAGGGTGATGTTGAACTAACATCATTTATGTGTAAAACTGCACAGATGCCTTCATCTGTTATTGCACCTATCCCGGTCTTATTCCGAGGTAGACAATTACAGATAGCAGGAGACAGAACATTTGACCCATGGTCAATAACTGTTATAAATGATGTCGGTTTTGAAGTTCGTAACTCTATGGAAAGATGGATGAACGGCATTAATAGTCATAACGCAAACACAGGACTTTCAAATCCAAGTGATTATCAGTCAGACGCAATTGTTGAACAATTGAATAAGGCTGGAGAAGTTACTAAGACATATAATTTTAGAGGAATTTTCCCTACAAATATGTCTGAGATTGAAGTCAGTTATGACTCTGAAAACACTATAGAAGAGTTCACAATGGAATTCCAGGTTCAATACTGGGAATCAGACACTACTTCGTAGGTATATAAATAGTATTAAAGGTGGGGACTTTATGTCCCCTCCGATAATATGAGGTGAAATATGGCAGAATTTTTTGGTTTTGAAATCAATAGGAAAGGGAAGGAACCTTTAAGACCTTCGTTTGTACCAAAAACCGGTGATGAAGATGGCGCGGGCGTTATCCAAGCTGGTGGTCACTTTGGTGCATTTATCGATATGGAAGGCGATAAAGCCAAGACCGATATTGATTTAATAATGAAATATAGAGATATATCCGCACAGCCGGAATGTGATGCTGCGATTGAGGATATTATTAATGAGGCGATTGTTGGTGACACTAACGAGGCCCCAGTAAATCTTATATTGGATGAATTAGAAATATCAGATAAGATAAAAGAAAGCATACAAAATGAATTTAGTACAATATTAAAGCTTTTAAATTTTCACGCGAATGGGCATGAAATATTTAGGAAGTGGTATATTGATGGAAGATTACCATACCATATTATTATTGATTCAGAGAAACCAGCAGTAGGTATTAAACAACTTAATTATGTTGACCCCGCCAAATTAAAGAAGGTTAAGGAAGTCGAACATGATGTTGACCCAACAACTGGTGCAAAAGTAATTAGTAAGGTAGATGAATATTTTGTTTACCAAGATGAAAGATTAAATGTTGCAGACCAAGGGATTAAAATATACCCAGATGCAATTGCATACTGCACATCAGGTCAAATGGACCCATCTCGTAGTAGGATATTATCCTATTTACATAAGGCCTTAAAACCTGTTAATCAATTAAGAATGATGGAAGATTCTGTGGTTATATATCGTATCTCCAGAGCTCCAGAACGAAGAATATTCTATATTGATGTTGGTAACTTACCAAAGGGTAAAGCAGAAGAATACTTAAAAGGTATTATGAACCAATATAGGAATAAATTGGTTTATGATGCTAAAACAGGCGACATAAAAGATGATAGAAAACATATGTCAATGTTGGAAGATTTTTTCCTTCCTCGTAGAGAAGGCGGAAGAGGTACAGAAATAACAACATTACCGGGTGGAGAAAACCTAGGCCAAATAGATGATATTATGTATTTCCAAAAGAAATTATATAAATCATTAAATGTACCAGTTAATAGATTAGAACAAGAGGCTCAATTTACCTTAGGTAGAAGTACTGAGATATCAAGAGATGAAGTAAAGTTTAAGAAGTTTATTGATAGATTAAGAAAAAGGTTTAGTGATATATTCATGCAATTGCTTAAAACACAATTGTTATTAAAAGGTATTATCACAAACGATGATTGGCTTGGTTGGAAAGAAAAGATTGGTTTTGATTTTATAGAGGATAACTATTTCTCAGAATTAAAACAAAACGAAATGGTAAGAGAAAGGTTTGACCTCTTATCAAGTGTACAAGAACATGTAGGTAAATATCTATCACATGAGTGGGTTGCCAAAAATGTTTTAAGAATGTCCGAAGAGGATATGAAAGACATGGAAGCACAAATTGAGGCTGAGACAAAAGCCGGTGCTCATGGTAGTGAAGACGATTTGGATTTAGATATTTAGTTTCAGTGAGAAACAAAAGTTTATAAATAAATAAACAGGAACATGCAATGATTGGTTTAAAACAATACATTAATGAACAAGTAGAATTAGAAAACTTGCTTATTGAAATGTCCGAAGAGGACTTTGATTCATTATTGGAAACTCTAGACCATAAAGAGCTAGAGATTGTAGAGGGTATATTTGGTGCGATTGCAAAAGGTGTAGGTGCCGTGGCAAAAGGTGCAGGTAAATTAGCTGCAAAAGGAGCCAAAGGTGCTGGTAAATTGGCAGCAAAAGGTGCCAAAGCAGGAGCCAAAATGGCCGTGCAAAAAGGTAAAGAGAAATTTACTACTAAGGGTAAAGCAGATGCTGCTAATAAGAAAGCTGCAAAGGTAACTCAAAAGCGTAAAGACGCTGAAAGGTTAGCTAAGGCCCAAGATGTAATTAAAAAAGAGCGTGAGACTCTTAAAAAACTCAAGGACCGTGAAGGTGAGGGAGGCAGTAAAGTAGCTGCTTTAAGAGATAAAATTAAAAAAATGATGCAGAAGAAGAAACAATTAGAACCTTCTCCTGCCTAAATGAGGAAATATAATGACAGTAGAAAATATAATTAAGGCATTAAAAGATGGCGACAATATTAATGCAAGTAAAGAATTCGAAGCCACAATGGCTGATAAAATGACCAGTGCATTAGACGCAGAAAAGATAAATCTTGCTGCAATGGTCGGTAAAAAAGAAGAACAAGAATAGTTCAACAAATTATTAGGACTGAATATGAAATTAATAACAGAATATGTTGAAAACGATTTAGAAGTTATAGCAGAGCAAAAGAGAGGTGGCGAAAAGTCATACATTATCTCTGGTGTTTTCATGCAGTCAAATCAAAAGAATAGAAATGGTCGCATATACGAAAAGAGCATTATGGAAAATGCTGTAGAAAAATATGTAACCGAACAAGTTAAAACAGGGAGAGCTGTTGGAGAGTTAAATCATCCAGAAGGACCAACAGTAAACCTTGATAAAGTTTCGCACAAAATCACTGACCTTCACTGGGAAGGAAATGATATTGTGGGTAAGGCATCAATCCTTAAAACACCTATGGGAAAAATAGTCGAAGGACTACTCGAAGGTGGTGTTAAGCTTGGTGTATCAAGTCGTGGTATGGGAAGTCTTGTTAATAAGAATGGTGCAAGTTATGTGGGTAAAGATTTTATGCTTTCCACTATAGATATTGTTCAGGACCCAAGTGCTCCAAGTGCATTTGTAAATGGAGTTATGGAAGGTTGTGAATGGGTATGGGATAACGGTATTATTAGACAACAAGATATTGAAGAAATTGAGACTGAGATTAAAGAAGCAAAAATTGCAAACCTCCCTGAGGTAGAAATGAAGGCCTTTAAAAATTTCCTCTCTAAATTAAATCTAAAATCATAGAGGAGAAAACTATGTCAGACGACGCTATAAATAATGTTGCTGAAGAGTTGGAAACTGTTGAGACAGACATGTCAGAAATTGAAGCAATTTTAGACGAGGAAGTTAATGAAACTTATGGCAAAGACAAAGTCAATGCCATGAAAAAGCATGATGACGAAGAGCACAGTGAAGAGGACGACAAAGAAAAAGAAGAAAAGGTTCAAAAAGAATCTGCTCCTAAAGTTTCTGTCCCTAAAACTAAAGCTGGAGTTATTCAGGCAGCAGTTGATATGCTCAAAGCAGCAAGAAAAGAGGACGCGCAAAAGATGTTCTCAAAAATGGCTCTCGGTGATGCCGAAGACGCTTCCGTCAAATCAGCTGAAGATGGTATGAAAAAAGTACCAAACGCAGCAGACCCAAAAGCTAAAGCGAAAGTGGAAGCAATTGACTTTGACGAAGACTTAGAAAACATTATCAATGAAGAGGCTACTCTTTCTGATGGGTTCCGTGATAAAGCACAATCAATCTTCGAAGCAGTGTTAACTTCAAAATTAACACAAGAAATCGACAGATTAGAAAGCGAATACGCGCAAAATCTAGAAGAAGAAGTATCAGAAGTTCAAGAATCATTAGTAGAAAAGGTAGATTCATACCTTAACTATGTTGTTGAATCTTGGATGGAAGAAAATAAAGTTGCAGTAAGTAACGGTCTTAGGACTGAAATTGCTGAAGACTTTATGACTTCATTACAATCAGTGTTCAAAGAACACTACATCGAAGTACCAGAAGGTAAAGTGGACCTTGTTGATGAACTCAACGAATCAGTCACTGAACTTGAAGATACTTTAAATAAAACCACAGAAGATAATATCAGATTACATCAAGCTGTTCAAACATTTGAAAAGCAAGAAGTAGTAAGAGAACAATCTTCAGGGCTTGCACAAACTGACGCTGAGAAATTAGCATCACTTGTCGAAGATATTGAATTTGATAACAAAGATAACTTTGAAATGAAAGTTAAAACTGTTAAAGAATCATACTTCAAAAGTGAAGTTACCGAATCAGTTGACGAAGTTGATAGTCTATTAGGAGAGGGTACTGTTTCAGAAGAAGAAGTATCTAATTCAATGGCTAGATACACACAAGCTATAACTAACTTTAATAATTAAGGGAAACAAAAATGTTTAACGCAGACAAAAACTTAATGGAAAAATGGGGTCCTGTTCTCGATCACGAGTCAGCTCCAGGTATCCAAGACAGATATAGAAAAGCTGTAACAGCTAGACTATTAGAAAACCAAGAGGTTGCCCTACGAGAAGAGCAAGCACAAGCACAAGGAAATTTCATTTCTGAAGCTGCTGCAGCTAATAATATTTCAGGTTCAGCTCCGAATAACATCGGAACTTTTGACCCAGTATTAATCTCTTTAGTTCGTAGAGCTATGCCTAACTTAATTGCTTATGATATCGCAGGCGTTCAGCCTATGAGTGGTCCTACTGGACTTATCTTCGCAATGAAGTCAAAATATACAAGCCAATCAGGAACAGAAGCATTATTTAATGAAGCTGATACTGATTTCTCAGGAACAGGAACTCATCAAGCAGACCCAACAGGTCTTGGTGGTGTAGCTGATGCTGACTCTGACGCAACTATTGCTGATGAATCTGATACTGTATCTACTTTCGGTTCTGGTCTAACGACTGCAGCTGCAGAGAGATTAGGCGTTGGTGAATCAGGTGATGGTTCATACGGCGAAATGGCTTTTACAATCGAGAAAGCGACTGTAACTGCTAAATCAAGAGCTTTAAAAGCTGAATACACAATGGAACTTGCACAGGACCTTAAAGCTATCCACGGATTGGATGCTGAAGGCGAACTTGCAAATATCCTATCTGCTGAAATCCTTGCGGAAATCAACAGAGAAGTTGTACGTACAGTTCTTAAAACTGCTAAAATTGGTGCTTTACAAACATCTACTGCTGTAAGTGGTATTTTTGATGTTAACACTGATTCAGACGGAAGATGGATGGTTGAGAGATTCAAAGGCTTAATCATGCAGATTGAAAGAGAATGTAATGTAATCGCAAAAGAAACAAGAAGAGGAAAAGGTAACTTTATCTTATGTTCTTCAGATGTTGCTTCTGCACTTGCAGCTGCTGGAATGTTGGATTATACTCCTGCACTTGCAGCTAACTTAAACGTTGACGATACTGGTAATACTTTTGCTGGTGTATTAAATGGAAGAGTTAAAGTCTACATAGATCCTTATTCAACTGTTGACTTCGTATGTGTTGGTTACAGAGGTACTAACCCGTATGACGCTGGTCTATTCTATTGTCCTTACGTTCCTTTAACTATGGTTAAAGCCGTTGGTGAGAATGACTTCCAGCCTAGAATCGGATTCAAAACAAGGTACGGCATGGTTGCTAACCCTTACGTAGCTATTGATGGTACTGTCGGAGCAGATAGAGCTAACCAATACTTCAGAATCTTCAGAGTTGACGACATAATGGTGTAAATCATTAGTTAATTCTAATTCTTTAAAGGGGTCTATTTTAGGCCCCTTTTTTTGCGTTATAAATAATATCATGTATTCAATGATGGATACTTTACACATACACACACAGGAGAAAAATATGAGTAATTCAGGAAAATCAGGGTTCGAAATCAGAGCCGACTTATTATCACAAGCAGAAGGTCTTTTGACCTCTAATTATCAGAGGGAAGTTGACGCTATCTATGCACACAATGATTCATTTCCAAATGATAAGAAACCTTTACCACTAAGAGAAATCACTGGTGAAGAGGTTATTAGAACTGCAAGACAACTTAATGAGTTTGTAACTGAGAAGTAATCCTAATGGGGTCAAACTGGCCCCTTAAGTATTATAAATAACTATATGGCAACATTAACTACAAATAAAAACTTTCTTAGTCCAGTCGGCTTTCAGTTTAAGGTTAACCACACAAAATATCCTAATTTAGAGTATTTTGTAGTTGCGGCTACATTGCCGTCACTGAATATTGCCGCAGCAGAATTACCATACAGAGGAGTCAATTTATCTTTTACAGGAGATAGGATGGCATTTGATGATTTGTCCATTAGAGCAAATATCACAGAAAACATGGATAACTATGTTGAAACCTTTGAATGGATTCACAATATAATACAATCAAATAAAGCAGAGGACTTTAAAGCCGATGCAACACTATTAATACTTTCATCACATAATAATGTAACGAAAGAAATTAAATTCAATGGAATATTCCCTACAAGTTTAAGTGCAGTTGAATTCGATGCACAAGCAGATGCGATAGATTTCGCACAAATGGATATAACATTTTCATATACATCATTCGAATTTGTATAAACAGGTTTACTTTATCACAGTAATGTGGTATAATATATATTATGAATAATTTAGAAGCAATAATTGAAATGTGGAAAACCGATAGTGCAATCGACGAGATGGAACTCGGAGAGGCGTCCAGGAAATCTGCAAAGTTACATTCCAAATACCTAGAACTATATAGTGTAAATAAATTAAAACTAAAGAAACTTGAATTAGATTTTAAAATACTATTACGCGATAAGTTTAATCACTATAATGGTAAATTATCACAAGAAGAATTGGATAATAAAGGTTGGGAATATGACCCATTAAATGGGTTAACTGTATTAAAAGGCGACATGGATAAATACTATGACGCTGACCCTATTATACAAGAACATCAAATTAAAATCCACTACACACAAGAAATGGTTGATGCTTTAAAAGAGATTATGGATAACATTAAGTGGAGACATCAGTCAATTAAAAATGCCATTGAGTGGCATAAATTTACTTCAGGTATGTGATGGAATCCCTTATTATCTCAAAGGTTAATGAAACCTTTTTACGTATTGAATGCGAACCTTCTATCGAAAGAGAATTATCAGAACACTTTTGTTTCTTTGTTCCAGGTTATAAGTTTATGCCTGCATATCGTAATAGAATGTGGGATGGTAAAATTAGGTTATTCGACCAAAGAAAAAAGACACTATATACAGGTTTATTTAAATACCTAAAAGAATTTTGCGAACCTCGTAATTACCATATTATTATAGATGATAAGAATGGTAACCCAGACCTAAAACAAGAAGTAGATACCAAATATATAACCGATGGTTTATCACTTACAGCTGGTGGTAACTCTATTACACCTAGAGATTATCAGATAGAAGCTTTGGACCATGCATTATCTAATCGTAAAAGCCTATTATTATCTCCTACAGCTTCAGGTAAATCACTTATTATATACATGGCAATAAGGTCATTCCTTGATTCAAGTGATTCAAATGTACTTTTAATAGTACCCACAACATCTTTGGTGGAACAAATGTATTCAGACTTTGGCGATTATTCACAAACAGATGAATGGAACCATGAAGAAGAATGCCACAGAATTTATTCAGGTAGAGAAAAATATAACATAAATAAAAGAGTTATTATTACCACATGGCAATCAATATATAAAGAAAAATTAGATTGGTTCCAAGATTATGGTATGGTTATAGGAGACGAAGCTCATCAATTTAAAGCTAAATCACTTACAGCGATATTAGAAAAATGTGTGAATGCTGAATTGCGTATGGGAACTACAGGAACACTTGATGGAACACAAACACACCAATTAGTACTAGAAGGTTTATTTGGCCCAGTTTATAAAGTAACTACTTCAAAGGAATTAATGGATAGAGGTTCATTAAGTCAATTGGATATAAATGTATTGATTTTAAAATATAATGATCATTTGTGTAAAGCACATATTAAGAATAGTTATCAACAAGAGCTTGATTTTATAGTAGGTTATGACCCAAGGAATCAATTTATCGCGAACTTGGCTAGAGACCAAAAGGGTAATACACTAGTACTTTTTAATTATGTAGAAAAACATGGTAAACCATTACATAGGTTATTACAAGATAAAATAGATAAGGATAGGAAACTATTTTATGTATCAGGAGAAACAGATGTCGACACAAGAGAATCAGTCCGTGAGATTACTGAAAACGAAAAGGACGCCATTATTGTTGCTTCCATTGGAACTTTTAGCACTGGTATTAACATTAGGAATTTACATAATATTATCTTTGCTTCTCCAAGTAAAAGTCAAATTAGGGTCCTTCAATCGATAGGAAGAGGATTAAGAAAATCAGAAGATGGAAGAGATACAAAGTTATATGACATCGCAGATGATTTACATTGGAAGAGTAAGAAGAACTATACCCTTCAGCATGCTGCTGAAAGAATAAAAATCTATTCCAAAGAAAAATTTAAATACAAACTATACGATATAAATATATAATATGGATAACTTAAATATAAGACAATTTAAACTTATTAATGGTGATGATATTATCGCTATTTTAAATACAAAGAATGATGATAACTATATTGTGGAAGGACCAGTAATATTACTACCTAATATGTTTGGTAATATGCAATTTGCTCATTGGTTTCCATTATCATCTCAGAAAACATTTAAGTTATATAAAAATCGTATTGTACATCATGTTCCAGTGGATAAATATTTACACGAGACTTATTTCAACTTTGTTCTTAATACTAAGAAACCAGAATATAAGCTTCAGTCCATGAAAGAGGCAGTACAAGATATAGTTGAACGTGAAAGAGAATTAATAGAAGATGAATACCTTGAGAGTACTGGTAAAGAGACTAAAGAGACAATACATTAGTATACCTCTGGCCCCTGCCAATACTTTAATATTATACCACATATTTCTGCAAATGTAAACACGCAGGTTAAAACTTTTTTGGTTTACTTATTCAATAAAGTATGGTATAATATAACCATTATGGAGAAAAAATAAAATGTCAGCGAAAGCAAAAGCAAAACCACATTATGTAAACAATAGGGACTTTTCAGAAGCCGTTATGGATTATGCAGTCAGGTCTCAAAAAGCAAAAGCAAAGGATAAAAGCCTACCTATAGTAGATGATTATATAGCTAAATGTTTTATAAGAATCGCAGAGGGTTTATCACATCGACCAAACTTTGTACGATATACTTATAGAGAAGAAATGGTTATGGATGCGGTAGAGAATTGTCTTAGGGCAATAGGAAATTATAACATTGAAGCTTCAACCAGGACAGGAAAACCTAATGCGTTTTCTTATTTCACACAGATATGCTATTTTGCATTTATCCGTAGGATTACCAAGGAGAAGAAACAACAAGACATTAAATTTAGATTCATAGAAAAAATGGGTATTGAGGACTTTGTGGCAATGGGTATGGATAACGAAGGGGCAGAACAAACTATGGCCTATGTTGATACACTCAGACAAAGAATTAGTACTGTAAGGCAAAAAGATACAGCAATAAAAGAGTTTGCCAAAAAAGAAAAGAAAGCTAAAAAACTGGAGTTATTCATGTCATGAAACATTTAAGCGAAAAACAAAGAAAAAGTAATATTAGGTTAATGAAAAGCAGAACAGCTAAAAACCTAAAGAGAAAAGAAAAAAGGAAAGTGATTAATTTACACGAACAATTGGTGAAACAAGCAGCAAGAAGGTTAGGTAAATTACAGAGAAGAATGGTAAAAGAACAAATGAGGGCAGTCCGTGAAAGTAGCAATACTTAATGATACGCATTGTGGCGTAAGAAATTCATCAGATATATTCTTAAAATATAATGAAAGATTCTATGGAGAAATATTTTTTCCGTATTTAAAAGAACATAATATCAAAAATATATTGCACTTAGGTGATTATTATGAACATCGTAAGTTCGTAAACTTTAAAGCACTTAATGCAAACAGAAAACACTTTTTGGAACCATTAAGAGATGCTGGTATTACTATGGATATTATCCCTGGTAACCATGATGTATACTTTAAAAATACAAATGAACTATGTTCTCTTAAAGAACTATTAGGTTACTTTACCTCCAATGTTAATATCGTTATGAAGCCAACAGTGCTGAATTATGACGGATTAGATGTTGCTGTGGTACCATGGATTAATAATAGTAACTATAGTGAATATATGGACTTTATTGCTAAATGCAAAGCTCCTATCCTTGGTGCTCATTTGGAATTAAAAGGCTTTGAAATGATGGCTGGGATACCTAATCCCCATGGTATGGACCATGCAGATACTTTCTCAAGGTTCGAAATGGTTCTATCTGGTCATTTCCATACTAAATCAAGTAGAGAAAATGTTCACTATCTAGGTTCGCAAATGGAATTTACTTGGGCTGATGTAGATGACCCAAAATATTTCCACATATTGGACACAGAAACAAGAGAAATTACAGCTGTACGAAATCCAATTACTATGTTTAAAAAGGTAATCTATGATGATACCACAACCGACTATAGTAAAATAGATGTAAAACAATTTGAACGCAAGTTCATAAAACTAATTGTTATAAATAAAAATGACTTATATATGTTCGACCAATTTGTGGATAGGCTACAAAGTATTGAAACATATGAACTAAAGATTGCAGAATCTTTTGAAGAGTATCTGGGAGAA
>Ga0181390_1000740_pt1 | contig 14797 bp, 20 predicted proteins | sample 13SPOviralmetaG_FD_130085 | JGI IMG/M metagenome (GOLD analysis project Ga0181390, IMG submission 130085) | Marine viral communities from the oligotrophic San Pedro Time Series (SPOT) site, San Pedro Channel, CA, USA - 13 SPOT_SRF_2010-07-21 | ecosystem: Environmental > Aquatic > Marine > Strait...
AACAGTAGGATCTACCTGCTGACCATTTACTTTTACTGAAGCTCCTGATCCAGCTGCACCAGGTATATTAGCATTAGACAGAACTGATCCTAATATTTGGAAGTCACTTGGCGTTAAGTCACCACTGGTTTTTCCTAATGCCTTTGCCACAGCATCTGCAACGCTAGAATCGCTCTTTGTATTTCCAAGAATGCCTTTAGTTGAATTAGTTTGGGTAATAAAATCCTTACCTACTTTCTGTGCGGCAGCTTTGGCGATTAAATCTTTATGTACAGAATTACCAAAGGCAGGGTTATTGGCAGAACCACTAGAAAGATTTTTCTGACGGGCTTTATAAGCACCGTCACGGTCAAGCAAATGTCCTACCATTCCCATAATATTTGCGCCTGGGTTCAGGCCTGGCCCTTTTTTTGTTTTACCGTCAGAGCCTGTGACACTTAATACTTCAACTGCTTCTTCTTTTGAAAGTGTTACTGTACCGTGAGTTGCGTTAGTCAGCGTCACAGATCCATCTAAACTATATGACGGTGTCCACTGTGTACCGCCATGAACTTTGCCATCAGCTATGTAACCACCAGTAGTTATTGAAGCTCCAGTGCCTTGAAGTGGGTCTTCGTTATTGTCAGCTGAAGTTGTTCGATCTTGTTCTGGTTGCTGTCGTCTTGGGGGTTGTTCTGGAGTTGTTTCATCTTCTACTTCATCTTCTTCTACTTCTTCGCCCGATCTAATATAACCTTCGGGGACATTGCTCTGTGGTACTCCATTAACCTCTACTACAAAGATCTTACGACCATTAGCATTGACGTAAGTTACAAGCTCGTAACCTGTATTATCAGGGTCTGTGTCACCACCTTCATAGCCGCTTAACTGCTTAAAGTTTTTATATCGCTTTTCGACAGAACCACCTTCTGCCATTTCCATAGCACCTTCAGGTAAGTCCATATCGTCAGGTACATCAAAATACTCTGGGGATACAGTGTCAGGAACAATGGCTTGTTCAGCATTGCCCATCTGACCCATGTCTTCCATCTGGACTAAACCTTGTTTAGCGACTTGCCGCATCTTCATAAGCTTTTCAAGACCTATGTATCGAACTACGTCGGCTGGAAAAACAAACTCACCCTCGCTGAGTCGAGCTTCTACATCGTCTCGCACTTCTTGTTGAAGTGCTCCAGGCGGTACTTCATTACCAGATACAGGATCAACTGTACCACCTTCGTCCATAAGACCGCTTTCGCTATAATCCACCATCTACATTAACCTCTTCCCGTAGCATTTTTAAACGCTTCAATGCGAGTATTGATCCCTGCGTCCGATAGAGCAGGGTAGTGTTGTCTTGCTGTTCCATAGTCCGATGATGCATGTCTATAAGCTCATCAATATAATTATTGAACGATTGCCATTGGCGGTTGTTGTTGACCATTGGCTTGAGGCTGCTGAGTATTTTGTGGTCCATTACCTGAGAATCCTGGTTCATTTGGACCTGGGGCTACGCCAGTACCTATAGTACCGCCCCCAGCTCCTGTTGGGTCTAATGGGTTTGCACCTGCTGGTGCGCCTTGTTGCTGCTCTCCAACAGCCTCTGCCTGAGCTTGCATACCGCCAGCTTGAGCAATTAGTGCAGCCTGACGCTGCGCCTCTTCCATGTTGTTCGTTACTTTTTCTGGATCTAACTCAAGTGACTTAGCTATCTCACGAATGATGTAAGATGTCTTAGAGAAGGGAGCTAGCATTGGGTTGCTTGTAATCTGCAAGAACTGCATCAAACGCTGGCTTCGAACTTCGTTAGCCATCAAGCTTTCAGTTCCGCGAGCCTTAACCTCAAGATCACCTTTGATCTCATTGTCAAAATCAAACTGCATATTAAACTGAAACAGACCTTCACCTAATGGTCTAAGCAGATAATCATCGATGTTCTTAATGACTGTCTTAATACCACCACTAGCAGCGTTCATTAACATGCTAATACCAGAAGCAGTTCTGCCTACGCCTGTGACACCTGTTTGTCCGTGAGCAAAAGAAGGTAGTCCTGTTGACTCATCTGCAAGCTGTCTTGCTTTGTCAAACAACTGTAAGTTTTCACCAGCTACATTTGGAAACTTAGTTCCAAAGATAGCCTGACCAGGTGCACCTGATTGCCTACGGAATACCTTGCCAGGGTATATAGACATATCCTGACCCGGCACTAGGTTTGTTTCGTCAATTTCAATAAGAAGGTTGCCAGACAATACAGCATTATCTACGGCCATACGCATGAAGCCGTTCATAAGAACCTGCGTATCTTCCATGTTCTCAGCTAAGCCTACACCAAAGAAGCTATAGGGGTTATGCTCATAGGGAACAGCCATGTAAGGAATACGCATAGGCTTGAATGGGTTCATTACTAATCTGATTAGCTTGTTGTTACAGACCCATGCGTTAGCATGTACTTCTTCCATGCCCTCTAACTCAGATGGTATTTCCATACCACTTTCTTCAAGATCTGCTACTTCGATAATGCCCCAGTATTCAAGCACCTCAAAACGATTTATGTCTGTATATTGCTGGTAATCCTTAAGGGTATCTTCCCAGTACTCACGGTTAAAGTTCTCGCCCATTTCAATGCATTCTTCTATTGCATCTTCTCTAAAGTGTGGGCGTTTCTTAAGACCACGCAACTGAGAGCGATTTAGACGATGCCTTTCAAAAACGTACTGAGCGTCATCTACGCGTGTAGCATCTGGATCTGGATAGAAATCCCAGATAGATACATTACTTACTTGTGGAACAAGCTTGAATAAAGGGTCGTAATCACCTTCGTCTGTCCAGTTAGGGTATTCTTTATCAGTTGCGAATGGGCCTTTCATTATACCCGTTCCAAACAAAGACATCTCAAAAGCAGTGCTTCTAAGATGTTTGCTTGCGTTGGATTCTTCCAACTGATCCTTGATCTTTTTCTCCATCTTCTTAGCAGCCACCATAGCTGGAAAGAACGTAGCAGAGCTGGGTGTTGCACCAGCCCCTTCTTTAACGCCTTCCACGCCCTCTAAATCGCCAGCAATAGGGCCAAGCCTATCCATAATAGAGTTAAGTGTATCGCCTGGTTGCAGTTCAGTGCCGTCACCAGGAAAACCGTAAGGGGAAGTAGGGGCTGCTTGCTGCTGTTGCTGGTCAAAGTGGACAGCCTCAGCTACCTTTTCTGGTAGCTCTGTGGGGTCAACACTAAGGGGGAATGAGTTATTAGCAAACAGAACATCTGTAATCTGTCCATAGGCAGCTAGTACTTTAGTTTTAGTTACTTTAACAAAGACACGAGACTTTTCAGATTCAGTAAACTGCATTTCATCTGAGTAAACACCGCGATAGTTTTGATAAGCGGTTAGCCAGCGTTTTTCATCATATATTCTGGCATCTGATGCTTTTGTCCACTTGCTAGCAATCATATCTAGTATGGATCTAACAGTAACATCACCATCGTCTTCTTCTGACTTTGAGTCGAGAACAAGTGCTTCATCTGTTTCAGGAATGAGTTCTTCGTTATCAGCCATTTAATTTTTCCTAATAGCCAAACACACGGTCAATAGGGGCGTATGTCTGTGGGGTTGAGCTAAATCCAAATGTCCCGAATCTAGGCCTGCTCATAATTCCATACCTGAGTGAATCGTAAATATGATCTTCAGATTTGGTGTCGATATCTTCTGGGTTTTTCTTGTCCAGTGGTATGACAGGAAGCTGAGCTATAAGATTAGTCAGACTAGAAAAGAAAACTATCTGAGACTCAAATGTGTCTTCGTCTACTTTGAGGCGTCTGTGTAATTCGTTCTTGCCAGCTACTCGACTGCCAGCACTTCGATCTGAGGGTCTCCATCTACACCCTCTAGATATCATTTGCTCTGCAAGGCTAGGTCCAGTGTCCCCACGCTTATGCCAACAGCTACTATCAAGAACACCGTACTTTATATTCCCGTCATCTTGCTCAAGCTCAAGCACCATGTCCGCCAAGTCGGATGCCAATACTTTCGATACATACAACTCGCGATACACGATAAGTTGCTCGTCTGGATTAACTGCAAACCAAAGTACAGCAGAATAACTTCCATATCCGTAATCACACGATCTAAACTTTGTCCATGTCTTGGGGATTTCATAAGGTTCGACAACATGGACATTCCTATCGAACTCTGTAAAGGCAGCACCTTCTGATATGTCCCAGCTACCCTCTAGTAGCTGTCGTCTCTGGTGCTCAGGTAATGACAGCAGGTTTGCTTCGTAATCACCCTGTTCTGATAGGTAAGGGTTATCTGCCAACCTTGCTGGTATAAACCGTCTTTTAAACAGAGCTTCGCCCTGTCTCTTATGACCCGTTGGATACCTTAAGGTTTGACCTGTATCTATATCCGTAGCGTCAAATGATTCACCAAACACAGCTGGATCGATGAACATCTTCTTAACCCACGCATGTCCTACTCCACCTGGGTTTGTCGTAGCTCTCATAAAGATTGGCAAATCTGATGCCGTAGAACGCAATCGAGAGCGTAGGTAGTTCCATGCAAATGGCGTTTGCCACTGTGTCATCTCATCCATACCTATCCAGCTAAAGCTGAGACCCTGATAACGAAGCACGTCTTCATCTCTGTCTAGGTATGAAAGCCAGAGTCTTGCTCCTGACGGAGCTACCCACTGCATCTTTCTTTCCGACCACTTGATGCCTGGATAAACCTTCGGGTATAGCTCTTGGCTTTTCCAGATCAACTCACGTAGTTCTTCTGTAGTCTTACGAAGTAGAAGTCCGCTGAATTGTGGGTGGGTCATATACCGTAATGGATCGACCAACATCGCGTAACTTTTACCGCCGCCAGCAGCTCCACCATATAGGCATTCTCTTTCTGCTGCGGCTAGGAAAGCTGTCTGCGGCCCTTCGTTGGGCTTAAAGATAACATTCCGTTCTTCTTCAGGTGCTGCTTCGGCAGGTGGACCACTAACCTTGGCTGATTGCAGTGTCTTTTGTTTTTGCGCCGACTCTTTCGGTTTCGATGGCTTCCGCTTTTTCGATTGCCGTTTGGGCATATTCGGCCCACTTGCGGAGAGTTGCCGCTTTGTTTTTTCTAGATCGCTCATGTAATAGCCGCTTGCGTAATCCTGTGTGAGATATGTATCGACCCGTTTTTGTGAACAACCATTCAGATACTTTTCTATATGAATATTGTTTTACGTAATCTCTCGCTAATTCAAGTGCAGCTAGTTCAAGAACAATAGGCTCAAGTATATCTGGATCTTCTTCGCTTTTTTTGTACCCATACGGAACTGTTCTAGCTATCCGTGGTACAGGTACGTATTCACCGTCATCGTCTTTAATGTCTGTTGGCTGGGGTAGTTTAAAATACCCAAAGCTGTTACTCCGCATTTTGCTTAGGCGGCAGAAGTATTACACCACCGCTAGCTTCTACAGATACTTTCTCTGTCTTAACCAATCCTGTGCGATCTAGTATCTGGTTAGCTGCTGCTAGCTTATCGCGATTGCCTAGTGCAGTAGGATCGCTAACAACGCCTACCATAGCCATAGCAGCACGAGGTGCGTTACGTGATAGAAAAGACTGAGTATGATCTATGATCTCATCCTTGAGTGAATTAGTAACCTCAGAGATAGCCGTAGCATCTGAGTACCCAGCAAGGCGCATAGCGGTTCGCATATCACCGCCACCATCTTCAAACAAAACATTCAAGAATGTCTGCTGTCGTTCTGTAAGTTGTCTAGCCATTATCCTACCTTCATCTGCAAGGCCGCAGTCTGTGCTCGTTTGCCTACTTGTACTGCCCATCTAGAGTCAAGCATTTGAATCGACGCTTCTTCGAAATCCTCGGCGTGAATTCCTGCCCACATTTTTTTAAACTTTTTGAGTCTTGGGACACCCATGTTGAACGCCATATCCATGAGCACCATCTGTCTGGTCGCGGACAATCCGTCAATGCAACTGTGTGCGGCCATGAGTTCCGCTTCCACGATAGCGATGTCATTACAGGCCAAATAGACAGCATCATCATAATTTATACCATGCTCATAAACTGCTTCGATGTTTGGGATATCTAAGTGGTCAAGCTCTTCTTTGCTTATGCCACGATCTTCTAGGTTTCTTCCTATGCCTACCGTATCTATGCCTAGTGTATCTTTGTACACTGACATCCTATAACCCTCGTGCTTTACAAGAGACTCGACAAAGGCTTCTCTGCTGTATTTCATTTACCAGCCCCTAGTACTGTTTTGAGTTTGACTAATTCCAGCTCAAGTTGATGAACTCTTACTATTGTGTCTTGCACAGATTTAGGTGGCTCAAACTTATCAATCCATTCATCGTTTTCTTCTACCTCAGCCATAGTCAGTTCAAGATTGTGCTCAAGAAAGCTGATGCGTTCAGTCAAGCCAAAGTAAACCCACACAGATACTGCGGTAAAAGCAATCATGCTAATTAGATTACGAAGGGGTATTGTTACTTCACTACCCTCGTTGATTTTAGTAGCCACTTGTTTCATTTTTCGTTATTGAGCCAAACCGCAAATGCACCTGTCATTGCCCCCGTGACCACACTCACCAGAGCTGACTGCTGAGTTGTTGGGTCGGGTAGAAGCATGAACCACTCCACTACTCGCCACGCTGACACTGACATCATCAGCATCATAAAGCGTGGCAGTATCTTCCAAGCCAGTATTCTTTCCATTGCTACGGTCACGATTGATCCTCGCTTGCTCTGCTGTAGTTCTGTTGTGCATGTCCCACATGTGGTACATTACTTCTTACCGAAGAATTTAGTTGCGCTACGCACGCCAAAAGAAGCGGCAACGATAACGCCCAAGGAATATTGATACCATTCAGGCATTGAGTTGAGCTGCGCGAATCCATTTGCAACAACCTCTTCCATTCCAGGTATGAATGCCAAGATCAGTGGTATGCTAAATAAAATTACAAGCCACTCATCAGCCCATGAGTTGCTTTTACCTTTAGCCATCTCAAGATCCCAGTCGATCTCGCCTGTGGCTTTCTTCTGCATGACGGTAGCTTCGGCTTGTGCCTTAGCAACCTTAGTTGCAGAGACTGCTTTCTTTTCTTCAACCTTACCCTCAAGCCAAGTGCTGGCGAGGGATGATATTGGTCCTATTAAAAGATTGAGCATTATCTGTTTCTAAGCCTTTCTATGACGTTTAACTTTCTTAGCAATCTTCTTGGGTTGCTTAGAATGCTGCTCGCCTTTTTTAATAGACTTACGCTTCTTCTTTGTAGTTTCTGCATACTCTTTATCAGACAAACTTTTAATCGCAGAAGCAGGTAAATAGCGTTCGCCTGTAGCATTCTTACCCTGCGTAGAAGGTTTTCCACTCTTGGTGCTCCACTTCTGTCTAGTCCATTTCTTAAGACTTTTTTGAGATTTCTTAAGGGGCATTACAAAATACCTTTAGCTTTAGCTACGAAGTAGAACAGGCCACCTACCGCTGAAAGAAGTAGACAAATTATTATTGTCCATCCAAGAGCTTCCATTATGTCTGCTCTTTTTTTAGCGGCCATCTTCCGTTGGTGTTGTCTGGACTTTCTGGCCTCAGCTTGGAATCTTTGCCAGTCATCCCAAAGACCACCTCGGCCTGTCCAAATCATAATTTCCTTCAGGCTGTTTTCTTGTTCGCGTATCTTTTCAAGAGCCATGAATTCTTCTAGGTCTGTATTCTTCTGGCCTGTCTTCTTTCTTTTATTCCCACGCCGTTGCAGTTCTTCTTTGGCAAACACAAAGTCGTTGATCTGCTTGCCTGCTGAAGCCAGATCACGCCCGTTGCTTACACACTGTTTGATTACGGCAAAGGCCGCGTTGGCTGCTGCAAGCTCCGCGAGCATTCATTTCCCCTTAGTATATTTTTATGATGTCATCCTCGTTGACCATACGAGGCAGGCAATAAGCTGCTACTCTGTTTCGTGTATAACCAAAGTAATCGTTCTGTGATGTGTAGGTTCGGCTGACCCTGTTTGCGAAATACAAACACTCGTTAAGGTCTCTAAAGTACATATCATTTGATACGAGCTGTTCACCGCCGCCTGGCTTAATCAGAAAGACCGACAGCAAGAACAGATGTACAACCATCAGTCTTTGTAGCCGCCGCCAGCTTTCTTGTATTGCTGCGCCAACATCTGTGCCTTTCGGGCTGACCACTGACCGGGCTTACCGCCTTTACTGCCAGCTTTGATCTTGTTGAAGAGACGCTTACGCATTGTAGGCTTGGTGTAATTACCAGCCTCATTTACCTTGCTTTTTGTTTTTGGCTTTTTGCTTGGCACGATCCGACAGATCCTTAAAATGAAACACCTTCTTGGATGACTTGGACATAGTCTTGCCAGTCATTATTGTCCCGTCTTTGTGTTTGTGGATTTCACCGCGATAGGGTTTGCCATCACGGAAGTAATGAATACCAGCGGCCATTATTTGCTATAGTCCTTGACCATGCCGCCTGCTGCGTACATATGAACCTTCTTATTGGCCATACCACCCTTCATCATTCCAGGCCGTTTCTTGGCCATTCTCTTTTCTTCGTACCTAAAATCCGTTTTCTTTTTACCGTCAGGAAATTTAGAAGTTCTGTCTTTGTTATTCATGGGGTTGTTAGGGTCAGCCTCGTGATACTCACCCGTCATTTCTTTGTACTCAGCAAAACCTTTTTTACTCATTGTCATCGGCATTTAACAATCTCCAGATTACCATTTAACTTTGTCAGCCCAGTAAGCAGCTGACATTTTACCCTTGGCTATATTCTTTCCGTGCCTAGCCTTGAACGAAGCACGTTTCTTTTTCATCTTGTCGGATTCACCTGACTTAGGCTTGCCAGCTGTGCTAGCGCCTTGTTCACCAAATCTTATAAGCTTGATCTTCGTACCTTCTTTAGCCAGAACAGCGTGTGACTTAGAGGGATGCTTAGGTGTGCGCTTAGGTTTGTTGTAACCTGAGAAGGTCTCACCTCTGTATTCAATGCTCATGTTGCTAATCCTTCTGGAACACACCTGAATTTATACTGATGTGGTCCAGGCATGATGAAAGTCATCTGTTCGATCATTACCTGAGTACGAGCAAGACACTCTTCTTCCGTTTTGTACGGTCCATAGGTGTCTTCAGCGACAATACAGTTGCTTTCAGCTACTAAAGAGCAGGCTAATACCATTGCAGTGTACAACATCAGGGTTCTTTCCAGCCCTCAGCCTTCATAGCCCACTCGACGTGCTCTAATCCGTAATCAATACCAGTGTCCTGTCGGATTTTGGCTCGTACGTAGTAGACATCGGAGTGGGGGAAGTTCAGAGCTGTATCGTTACGGTGGGCTTTACGATAGAATTCTTCTAATACAGATAGGTATACTCGATTGTTAGACATTTGTCAACTGTAATTATACACTACAAAGATTTTAGGGGATGAAATGCTTAGCGTTCCCATTATGAGTAAGGGATACGAATAATACACACTATAATACACATTAGTTTATGTAACATTAGTAAGTGTTCAAGCTTTTATAGTGCTTTTTTTCATTAGTCTTAGTGAACATTTACTTATGTAAGTTATAACGTTTTCTAAATCACTTGTCAAGTGTAATAATACACTAAAGATAAAAATATATAGCGTGTGCTGCACCCTTTATGCTCAAGCTTTTGTCGTATCAACTAGTGGTTTCCAGTTTATATGCCTGATCTGTGTACGGTTACAAGCATACGTACGCCCATACCCCCCATGTCCCATGCCCACCCCGTCATCTTCGCGCGTCAAACCGTGCAAGCGGCGCGTGGTGACACACAATTCCTTGCACACATTCACCATGCAGGTCGTAATACGCTGTTTAGCAACACTTTTCTGCTCAGAACTACCTGATAAGATATCAGTTGACAGCGATTGGCACTGAATAATTCGATGAATTATAAAATGGTGGTGTGTTGGAGGGAGGAAGCATAAACATTAGCCAGACCTTTAGGTCTGAGAGTTGGAACTGTTCCAAGTCAGCCTAATAGCCAACTGGTTGTCTTACAACCATACCCCCCATTAGAGTTTGGTCGATGTCGGTAATACCGACCAGGTGTGCGCAGCCCTACGAAGAATCAACTTCGTACCCATCTCTTATTCCCCTTTACTTTAGTGAAGGGGAATAGAGAGATGGATCAGTTTCAAATCAGCAAAATCAATGTCAGCTTTCCACATGATCACGAAGAATCAACTTCGTCGGCTTCGCTGAGTTGGAACTGTTCCAAGTCAAAATTCCCAACCCCTTACGTCCTTCTTAGAAAAATGACCCTGAGTTCTTACGAAGGGTCATTTATTCTTAGAAGGACTTGGGACGACCCACCAAGTCCAAACCAAAATGGAGAATTTAGTCATGGCAAAGCCAACCTTGGAATTACAAAATGTTCTTGCAAAGCCTTTCGGCGAAATCAAGAAGAAAGAACACACATTCGCTGAGGCACTGGATCACTTCGGTGAAGTGATTGGAAGCCTTCCAAACTTCAAAAATAAGCAACTTCAGTTGCTTGAAGTTGGTCTTTTCTTGAGCCGTCTAAAGACGGAACTTGGTGGTGACACCAAGGCTTTCGGAGACTTTATTGCAAAGTCTGAGCTTGGCTCTAAAGCCAAACTCAAATGGGGCAAAGGCTTTAACTCAGAGATCAGCAAGCTGATCTTGCTCTCGACTCAGCATAAGAATGCTGTTGAGTTTGTTAAACTTGGATCAACAGACTCGCTTTCTGGCACTGGGTTATTGAAAGCCTTCAATAACTGGGCGAAGAAAGCTGGCAAAGACCAAGCGGTTTCAATGTCGGCTAAAGCCGTTGAGAAAAGAGCTGAGCAAGCGGCTCAAAAAGAAGCCGCCGAGAAAGCCGCTAAAGCGGAAGCAAAGACCGCTGAGAAAGCCGCTAAAGCGGAAGAAAAGCGGATTGCTTCCTTAGAAGCACAAGTCAAAGAGCAAGAGGCTCAGCTTGCTGAAGCCTCAAAGATTGTTCCAGTAGGAACAACTAAGGTCAAAGCAAAGAAAGCTAAGAAGCTTTCAGCTACTGAGTTTGCTACTGAAGTAGCACTTCAACTAGAGTTGAATGGCATTTCGGTTGCTGACTTCCAAAATGCTCTAGAAGAGCAGTTGGAAATGCTTTCTGAAGCGGCTTAATAAGCCGTTACATCATCATAGCGTACCAAAGCCCTTACAGCTTGCTGTAGGGGCTTTTTTTATGCCTGAACAACAAACTTGTTTGTTGGATGAGTTGGAACAGTTCCAAGTCACAATCCCTCACATAACACATCACATAGGAGCGTGCATCATGCACTACATTCGTAAACTTTTCGACGTTCTTTTCACCATATCTTTCTTAGGCGCTAGCATGTGCGGCGCAATGTTCGCAATCGGGCAGGGCATCTACTTGGTCTGTAATCAGCAAAAGGTTGATGGTCTGATTGTACTATGCCTAGGCTCTGTACTGGCATACATGGTTGTCCGATGCACTGACGCATACATGCGAAGTGCTTGATCATGCCTGCCAACAAATCCAAGCGTATTCGCAAGAACCCTAAACTGATTACAGTTTTCGGTTTCAATTACATTATTCAAGGTAATTTCATCATAGCGGTTGATAGCCGCGTGGCACTTAGAATGGAGTCTTAAAATGTCTGAGCTTAACAACGTAAATGATCCGCATCATGATAATGATAATGATGACGATGAAGATATTCCCACAACGTGGCAAATATTTGAGGTGACAGTTACTCAAACAGCTATCTATCACGAAGGCGCTCATATCCCGTCTCACATCAAGGGCAAGGAAGCTATTGAGGCGTACATGGAAGAGGCGCGCAAAGCAAGTATTGCAGGTGAGACAAGCTGGTGTAACCCTTATAATTCTTTGTATGAAACTGTTCTTGATGATTTCACATACCCAGTAAAGTATCGTGACTGTTCATCAAAACATGAATTTTTACATACTTTCGATCCTGATGCGCCAAACCCACGAAAAGGTAGAATTCTAAATACTTAGCGCCTGTTGACATCATCACACACAGGCGCGCCGTATTCCCTGAAGTATCCCTTTAGGGATACGGAAGGGATACTTCTGTCCCACCGCTGAGTTGGAACAGTTCCAAGTCAATTTCTTGTTGTTAGTTAATTAACTATGTGCTTAGCTAAGTACATAAGAGAGGTTATAGCTATGAGTAATGCAGTAGAGAATGTTAATGAATCCATCCTGAGATTACAGGTGTGGCTCGATCACGTAGCGGATTGTGCTGGCCTGTTTGAGCCATTGCCGTGGGAGCTTTTCAAGCACCGCGTGTGGTTCTTGCACAACGATTGCTGGGCTACTGCCTTTCTTGAAGCTGGCAAACTAGCAAGGAAAATACATGAAAAGAAAAACCATTAGACGAGTTGGAACAGTTCCAAGTCAGCAAATCGAAACACCCTTGTGGGGCATACGCCATCACTGGATGGGCTGGATCGATCTTGGTGACATTCGTACTTTCAAACATAGTGGATTATCACACATGACAAGCACAGGAGTTATGCAACATGTACCACGTAAACGAAATCATCGGCCCGCTCTCGCGTGACCAAATAGCAAGTTTTCAATGGCGAGAGCATCACCGCTTCAATACAAAGCAATACTTTTTCATAAAGGCTCTAAGTGAGCCTGATGTGCTTGATCTGTACAACAAATTTCGTGAGACGCACTGGGCACATGTATCGATCAAACGTGCACCTCAGATTGCCTTTACACCGACAGAATTTGATGGTGTTAAGGACAGGCAAGTAAGCCTGAAGCTGGGCAGATACTTGACTAGGTTTATGCCTGAGCTGGGTGAGGCTCGCATATTGGAGCTAGTCCAACAGCACAATGCCCAATTCGATATTCGTGCAACACACATAGCCAAGACTCCACGCACCATCAGCACAGTGTATCAGCGTGGTGTGAACAGTTGCATGGCTCATTCGCACTACCACTACCTGCCTGATTACAACCCGACTGCGCTCTATGGGGCTGGTGATATTGGTGTGTTCTTTATGTGGGATAAGTCTAGCAAACGACGGCGTATTACAGGTCGTGTTCTAGTTCACCTAGAAAATATGGCCTATGGCCGCATCTATGGTGATGACCAGCGTATGGAGGTAGCTCTGGCAAAGGCTGGCTATCACCCTGATGGAGGTGGAGAATTTCAAGATGCCCGAATCCTGAGTGATACACATGATGGCATTCAGGTCTGTCCATACTTCGACAACGGCTATCGGTTGGCAAAATGCTCAGAGACAGGACAGCTGTTCATGAGCACAAGTTGCAATAGCTCAGCCAAATACAACACTGGAGAAATATGGGACGCTGATCAGACTAATGGTCTGGCTGAAGAAAACGGCATGGAACAGTGCTCTAGTTGCGCCGATGGTGTGCACGAAGATGCGCTGTACTACGCCTATGACGAACAATACTGCGAGTCTTGTTACTACGATAGATTCATGTGTTGTGAAAACTGTTCTGATCCAACAGAACATGACGATACTGTCGAAGTTCATAGAGCCAGACCAGCATCGGATGGTGGCAATACCATACACTGGACTGAAATGTGGTGTCCCCACTGCGCTGGGGGTGAAGCGACTTGTTGCTCTGATTGTTCAGAGTGTCATGAAGCCGACGGCATTCAACACTCAGACCATGATGACGAAGTGCGCTGTAACTCCTGTCACGAAACTCACGAAAACCAAATAGCAGAACAACAACAAAGCGAGGTACAAACCGATGAAACACCTATCGAACAATACGCCCCTGTCTAATCCACTTGAACGCTGGTCAGAGGGTGCAGACCTAGTACTGTATGACATCCTTAGCCACACTCGTGCTCATAATTCCAAGGGTGAGCTACACATCATCGACAAGTACATCCGCCCAATCGCCGATGAGATCGATGATTTTGGCAATCTCTACAAGCGTATAGGCACTGCACCTGTACTGTGGTCATGCCACACCGACAGCGTTCACAGCTCAAAAGATCCTGTCAAACAGACCATCTATGTCGATGAAGCCGCCACACAATTATTCAAGGGCAATGACAAGATGTGCTTGGGTGCGGACTGTGGCACTGGCATATGGCTCATGCTTCAAATGATAGAAGCAGGCGTCGAGGGCTTATACATATTCCATCGTCAAGAAGAGACAGGTGGCAAAGGTTCTGATTGGATAGCATTGAATAGACCGGATTTACTTAAGTCATATCAGCAAGCCATTGCCTTTGATCGCTACGGCACTGACAGTATCATCACACATCAGTCGTGCAGTAGGTGTGCCTCAGACAACTATGGCCTGGCTCTGGCTGACTTGCTTGGTATGAACTACAAACTAGATACGGGTGGTAGCTTTACTGATACAGCTAATTACACCTCCATCATACCTGAATGCACAAACATATCTGTCGGGTACTACAATCAGCACACAAACAATGAGTATCAAGACTTAGTTCACCTGACCGCACTGTGCAATGTCCTGTGTGACACGACCAGAGACTTTGCTGGATTACCTATTGAGCGTGATCCAAGCGTCATAGATGACTGGTTCGATGACTTCAGATACTCAAACTATTCATATCATACGAACGTCTATGAGACGCCATTACATCAGGCGATCATCGACTATCCAGAGACGATAGCAGAGATGCTACGTAGTGGCGGTGCGTTTGCCCTTGATGACGACGAGCTGGCGCACCACATCGAAGACCGCTTTTACGCAAGCCTTAACTACTAAACGAGTTGGAACTGTTCCAAGTCAGAGGAGATTTATAATGCCTGA
>Ga0181390_1000741_pt1 | contig 14789 bp, 25 predicted proteins | sample 13SPOviralmetaG_FD_130085 | JGI IMG/M metagenome (GOLD analysis project Ga0181390, IMG submission 130085) | Marine viral communities from the oligotrophic San Pedro Time Series (SPOT) site, San Pedro Channel, CA, USA - 13 SPOT_SRF_2010-07-21 | ecosystem: Environmental > Aquatic > Marine > Strait...
ATTCTACTCTTTCCTATCCATGTCAATCGATCCTATTTCAGCCCCAAATTCGTTTATAAAGATTTGGTGGAGCTGATGGGTACTGCCCCCATGTCTTGTCCATTCTTCAGATTGTATCAACAAACCATACTCTATTTATAACACAATATTACTATAGAGTCAAGAGTCTTTCCATACATATTTTGGTTCTGAATCAACAACATCAAATATATTTGGGTGTTTCATTAGAGCTCTACGATAAGGAGTCCATTTGATTCCTCTACCCCAACCAACCCATTCTATTAATTCTTTTTTAGTAACAGATTTATTATCACGAATGAAGTTTATAATATCTTTAAGTTTATCACTATCGCCCATAACCTTTTGTTTTGATAATAAACTATCCATATAGGTACTCATTTCCATCATCTTATCTATGTATATAAGATTTTTTCTTAAATAATCAACTGATTTTTGTGCTTGGATATTTCTAACTTCTGTATCTAAATAAGAGTTAAGTAAAGTTAAAGCTTCTTCATCTGTAGTAAAGAAGTCTGCACTAGAGTTCAACTCTTTATAGTATGTGTCGTTGTACATGACATATGGTACACCATTCATCATTCCATCTGTAGTTGCTACAGACCAACCACCATAAGTTTGTTTAGGAGAAAATCCTACACAACAAGTTTTAAGTTTATTGTAGTAGAAATTTTTATCACCTTTATCTGTAATTACATATTCTCTATTTGGTTTATCTAATAACGGCACCCATACTTTAAAGTCTTTTCTTGTTTCCCATAGTTTATCTGTAAGAGCTATAAACTGCTTGAAGTGTTTATAAGTATCTGGTCTATGATTAAAAACAATAATCTTTTCTGGTGATTCATTAATATTATCTATGATATCATCAACATCAACTCCTAAGTGTTGAACTGTTAGAATATCATCTAATCTTTCTATAGTCTTATCATTAAATGTTTCTTTGGATTGATTTAGTATCAATTCTTTTTGATATTGTGTATTTAAGTAACACCTATCATATTCTAACAATCCAGTAATATTCTGTAGGAAACTATCTTTAGGCCATGCAACTACTTGTTTAACATCTGTCCAATGAGTATAGCCGAATACTGGAGGAATATGATGTGTTACATTATACATGGTATTTACTAGTTGGTGTGTATGTTCTGGTAGATGCGACATAATCAAATCAAAGTCTAAAGTATTATTTAGCATCTTTCTTATTACATCTACTCTGAAATTCGACCTCATGGATTGAGGGTACGTTTCAAAGTCCATGTACCATTGTGTTACATTATCAAATTTTAATGATGGAACTGGACATGGTAGTATGAGATAGAACCATAGGTCATCACGAATTTCATTAAGCAGTTTTATTTGTTTTTTGATAACTTGAATATAGCTATCTTTTTCTAAATCTTTTTGGAATGTAATATTTGGATATACCAGAACACGAACTGTATTCTGGTATATTTCTTCTTTGTTTAAATCAAACAGATTCATTAAGCAGCTTCGTCAAGATCAAAAAGAATCTTTCCACCATCATCAGACTGTTCAAGCCCAGTCATATTATTCTCTAAATCTGGAGTAACAATCTTCACTAACTTCTCTAAGTTGTGAATAGATGAAAGCGCTGGAAGAACAGCATAAAGAGTAATCGGTTTATTCTTTGGATTAGACTTACCAAAAAAACCATAACTTAACTTTACTAATGTTGCATCCCAGAAATCACGAAACTTATTAATCTTGGACATATAGTTTTCTTCAAGGTCAAAGCCTGTCAAAGTACCAGTATGAATAATCACACGAATATCATAATCAGAATACTTAAAGGCCTCCTTTGCAGCAGCAATTAAAGACTTTTCACCAGTTTCAGAAGATAAACAAATATACTTGATACCCCTCTTTCCATCCTTTGGTTCAATGGTCTTAATATTATTCTTCTTCATCCATAAAGAAGTTTCACCAGCACTACTCCAAGACTTTACAACATACTGTGGGTTGTTAGTATTGTAAATACGATACACTAACTGTTCCCTTTTAGTTGGAGTAAAGCAACCCTTACCACAAACTAAATCTACACGCTTCCTAATTGATGATAAATCTTCATTCCTATCAGTATCTTCTCCACTAAAAGAAACCCAACCATTCTTAATTGCTAACTGAACTTCACGAAATACATCTTCCAACTGTAAATCACCAGATGGGTCAGAATATGAATTTGCTAATAATCCAAATGCAGAGCAAGCATTCTGTATTTCATCTTCAGTAGCACCATCTACTGCTTCATAAATGATAACAATAAGATTAGTAAATCCATGATTGGAAACAAGGATTTCCTTACGAGTACGACCATTCAAAGGGAATAACTGTCCATTCTTCCTACGAAATAATGCGATTGCTGGATTAGTTAACTTAAACCCATAACTAGCAACATCACGAGCAATTTCCTTAATCTTTGGATTCTTACCACCATTACGAGCAGTCTGTGTTGTATTGGTATCCAACCAATTCACATCATCAATATTCACAATTGCTTCTGATGAAAATACCTTTAATGTTGGGATTAAGTCTTCTCCAAAGAGCCATGGATATGCCTCTGGAACAATTAACTTTTTGTATGTTTCTAAATTTTCTTCTGTAAACTTGTTGGTGGAGTTTACATCCACAATAATATTTGAAGGCATGATGGCCCTTTCTGATGTTTCGACATCTGTTGTTTTTGCTATTATTTAAGTAGCGATTAATTAAATCTTATTTTACTAAGACAAAAGTATTTATAATGTTTTTTCATTATGTACTTATTATGACACATGATTCGCATAATGTCAATAGTGTTTTGCAATTAATTAAAAAAATCTTCTAATGAACCTTGTGAGCCATAGCTCTTATCCACTAACCAGTTTATCTTCTGTAGTATGAAGTTTAATGGTTCTACAAATGACTTCTCAAACTGTACATCATAGTCTACACTCTTATGTAAGTCTAACTCTTTAGGTAACTTTGTCATAAATGATATAGAACTGCATTGATATATATTTGGTTGTTTGAGATTAATAAATTTTATCTTGTCTCCCTCTTGTATATAAGGATACTTATTACTTAATTTGTTTTTCTTCACTAGATGATTGTATAGTATAGCACCCTTACAATGTATAGGAGCTCCTTTTGCAAACAGTTGACTTGTATCAGAGAACTTTGATAATCCGTTTACACTTCGTGGATAAGCAATCTCCTCTGGTGGTAAATTTAAAAACTCTTTACGAAAGTCTTGTATAAATGTATTGATTTCTTTTTCAGTACCATTCATAATAATCTTTAAACCTTGTTTAATCTTTTCTCTACAAGGTGCAGGCGTAGATGACTTAACTGCTTCAATACCCATAATCTTGAGTTGTGCTTCTTTATACTGAACACCCTCATTATCCCATACGTTGAGAATATATCTTTTCTTTGCTGTCCAGATACCTTTGTCTGCAATCACTTCTCTAGACATCTCCATCTTCTGTTCATAAGAGTTTACATACTCATGCAGAGATTGATAACTTTTCTCAATGAAAGGCTCAATTTTCTGTCGAGCCACGTCATCCAAGAACTTGACAATTTTTTTAGTTTCCGTTCCCTTGTCAAACACTTTACTGACAAGTGAGTCAAAGCAAACATATATCGAATCTGTATCACTCGCAATGACGTAATCATGTCCAGAGGTCTTAAGCAAATCATTAAGATACTGATTAACAGCACGCTCAATCCAACGAATGGATAACTGACCAGAAGTAGTAATTGCTTCAGCAACCAACAAATCATAATAACGAAACCAAACATTCCCAAGAGCACCATATGCACTATTGAGTGAAATCTTCTTAGCCATCTGGATATTATTATATTTTGAAATGTCTTTGAGTAGTCTAGGTTCTTTAGTATTCTCATATTCTTGCTTTGCCTGTAATAAGAGTTTCTTATACTTCACTCTATCATCATACATGGATTGCATCATTTCAGGCAAAAATCCTCTTTTGTTTGTTTTAAACAATGCACCATTAGGTGTAAGTGTAACACCTTTCAGTATTGATGTGTCTACCTTTCTATCTAGTAGTTTATCAACTGACATATCTGGCACTTTCTTCTGTGAGTAAAGTGTTTCAGTTGATATGTTATATTGCATAATTAAATGTGGATACAATGAGTTTAAGTCAAATGACATAACCCATTTATGCATACCCACTTGTGGGTCTTTTACATAAGCACCCTCAAACTTCTCTGGTTTTTCTGATTTCTTTTTTTGTGGTATTGCAATCTTTTTCTTAATAAGATAATTGTATATCAATATATCCCAATACTTAGTTGAACCAAGTACATCCATGTAGTTTACTTTTGCATCATAAGCCATAGTCAAACATAACTCAATCAATTTCATCTTGTCTTCTAGTTTGTCTACAAGTTCCACATCCATAATATTATATTCTAGAAACGACTGATAATCTTTTGTATACCATTCACGAAATGTTTCGTATGGATTACCATCTTTCTTTTCACCAAGTTCAACAAAGGCAATATGGTCAAGTCGATAAGACTCTTGTGCAGAATAAGTAAACTTACGATACAAGTCAAAGTAATCTAAATGAGCGACACCTTGTATCTCATACACTTGATGTTTACGACCCATCTGAAAAACTTCTCTTGAGTGTACACTTCTCCAAGGCGATAGTCTTTTGATTTCATCTTCACCACAAAGATTAGTGATACGATTACATAGATAAGGAATATCAAAGAACTCTGTATTCCAACCAGTAATTACATCAGGCTGATGTTTTTCCCAGAATATGAGAAACTCCTTAATAAGATGTAGTTCACTTTCACACTCGACATACGTTACATCATCACGACTGTTATTGAACTTACCAATACCCCAGACAACAAACTTTTTACTCTGGTGGTTCTTTACTGTAATAGATAGTAATGGTTCTATTGCCTGTTCTGGGCTTGGAAAACCATTCTCACATTCTACTTCAATATCAATCGTTACTATAAGTATCTTATCTATATCATACTCTACTGTATTAGGATAGGACTCTGCAATGAAGTTATAAGGATACATGGTGCTACCGAATACCATTTCTGGTTGATTCTTATAGTTGTCAACCCACTCTCTTGCCTCTTTCATGTTGTCAAAGTTTACTGGAGTTACATAGCCACCATCAAGTGTCTTCCACTCTGTAGGTTTTTCTACAGGCGCATAAAGAGTTGGTTTATATTTAACTCTACGAGTCAGTCGTTCTCCATTAACTACTTCTCGTAATAATAGAGTATTACCCCATTGGGATATGTTTGTGTAAAAGTTCATAGTATAAATGTACCATAGTTAACGTAAAAAGTCAATGTTAAATATCAAGTTTATTTTCTGGTTTTGGTGGTAGTGCTTTCATGTAGTCTAAGAATCTATCTTGTCTGAAACAATATACTTTAGAAGGCCCATCAAACTCTCTGATAGACACTTCTTGGATTACTCGCATATTTACTTGTGCTGTTCTTTGACAAGACTGTACAGTATCATACATCATATTAGTAAATATAAAGTGGTCTGCTGTGCCATCACTATGCAGATTGAGCGATATCAGTACTAATAACCATTTCATTTTTTTCTTCCCATTCCTTAATGGTATCTGAAAGCAAGGGTATATACTCTGTCTTATCTTTGACAAACTCTTGGACAACACCATCTTCTGTAACAACTAGAATACAAATTTGATTGATTTCAATTCCAGTCCTTTCTTCAAACATCTCTGCATATGCAGACGCCTGAATATAGTAACTCTCGTTCCATGCATCACTTCGTTCTTTAGTTGAAGTTTTAAAATCTATAATAGATAACTTTCCATTATATTCTGCAATACAGTCTACACGACCAGCTACCTTATATTTATCAGAATAGAGCCCACACTCTTGTGCATAAATGTTATTCACTTTTTGCAGAACTGAATCTCTAAGTTGTTTGAATAGAACATATGGTAAAAACTTTTGTTTATGTTTCTTCCAATCATCTGGATAGTTCAAATGCATATTGTTTAGATAGTCTTCACACATATGATGTACATGAGTTCCACGAGTTGCAGCTTTTCTTGCAACATAGTTCGCTACATCTTCGCCAACTCTTTTTCTCCACTCAAAGAGTCCTTTCTTATTTCTTACAGAAAGAACTGTAGTGATTGATGGGTACTTATTACCCTCTGGCGTTTCGTATAAACGAACTCCGTCAGTCGTTGTTGCTGTTATCTCTGGGAGATTTATCGTCTTGTGGTTGTATTCTTTCATCATTATCACTTTCTTCATGTTTATATTCTGGTGGAACTTTACCCCACCCTACTGTTCTTTCCCAATCTCTTTGAGTATATCCACCATATGGGAATTTAGACATTCCTCATTCTTTCAACAAGTCTATCTGCTCTTTTAGTTACTTGTCGATACCATCTGCTGTCTACCATCTCATCTGCAGCTGCGTTCCAATCTCTCGCATCTACTCCTCGTTTCATGCCCTTGAACTTGGACAATCTTGGTCGGCCCATATTGAACATCATGTTCGCAATTATTCTCTGGGCTTCTTCTGGGATTTCATTAAAGTCAGGATATAGGATGTTGCAGTCTGCGAGGACTGTTTGGATATCGGTGTCGAAACATTCATTGCATCTATCTTCGCTGACAGGCGTTCCAACTTTCCATCCATATTCCTCATCCCATTCAGTAACAAGATGGCCAATGCCAAAAGTAGGCAGACCAAGATGGTCAAGGTATATTTCGTTAACACTTCCTTCATCATATTCTATTTCCTCTCTTAATTTATTAATGTCCATTATCGTTGCTCCCTTTTGGTGGTGGTGTAAGTCTATGTTCAGTTACAGACTTTCTAGTTTCTTCCCAATCTATATCTAAATTTCCTACTGCCATAATTCTTTCATGGTCACATTTTTGTTCTGGTACTTCATGGTATAACCATGAAGGCCAAAGTATAAGTTGTCCAGGCGTTGGTTTTACTTCTAAACCATCTGCATCTGGAAATACCAAAGGAGCACAATTTTCACAACCTTTAACACAGTAAGTAAAACTCCATACATGAGGCCAATGATTATGTGCTTTTGTTATCTGTCCTTTAGTATATATTAAACTCCAGAAGTCTTCTATTCTTAAACCATATTGTCTTGGAGTTCCATCTTCATTTGTACCAACTGCCATAGGCATTGTTTTTGCTAGACTAATAATTGCATTACCGAGTATCTTAAAAGTTTCGTAATGGTCACCCATATCCCATTGAGTCATATAACATTTTGCAGCTGTAGTATGCTCTAGTCTATCTCCAGCGTGTTTGATATCTCTTTCTAAGTCTGTATTAAACTCTTGCATCTGTGGGTGATTCAAGACTTTGACTTTGACTGGATTTGTTTGTTTAAATTCGGGCCAACCATCTTTAGCTGGTGGTGTATAAATCTTTGTCAATTAATCTAATCCCATACCTAACTTAGTTTTTTGTATTAAATAGTTTCTTACAAATCCAGAACGAACAATATCTGCAATACCAAATTCAGTACAATTAAATTCTTTCATCTCTTGTAGAATTTGTAGAAAGTTCATTAATCCATTCTTCTCATTCATTCTTGTTAAATCGCTCTGACCAAAGTCACCACAGAACATTATCTTAGAATCTTGACCTACTCTTGTAACGATTGTATCTAGTTCATGGAAGTTTAGATTCTGACACTCATCAACTATAATTATACTATTGTCAAAAGTTAAACCTCTAAGGAATGATGTTGACAGAAAATAAAAACTACCTTGTGCTTTCAGTCTATCGTACAACATAGCAAATGCTTGTTCATTTGGTTGTTCAAACATAAACTGCATCATGTTAGAGTAAGGTACTTGATACAATGCAGCCTTATCTTCTTCATCTCCTGGCAAGAAACCTATTTCTCTTGTAGGTATAAGTGAACGAACTACGATAACTTTATCGTATGGAGTTTCATTCTTTAGTACATCTTGAAGTGCAAGATATAATGAAATAAATGTTTTTCCAGTTCCAGCACAACCAAATAGAAATTGATTTAATCCATTTTTATATGTCTCAAATACTTCTTTTTGACTATCTGTAATTGGTTTAATTGTGGAGAGTTGATTGTGTGTAATATCTTTTTGTTTTGCCATAATATATCCTTATGAAAGTGGAGTAGTAGAGGAAAGACCTCTATCTACCCCTATATGGAAGCTGATACACTATATATTGCGTTCCATACATTGTTATTTATATTAATACAGCCCCGTAGATTTGTTTTTTTCATAATGTTTTGTAACATTTTGTCCAGCGACATCTACAAGTTTGTGTTTTTTTGCTACGTTCTTTACTCTAATATTTTGGTGTGTACCCTTATTACCATACCTATCTGCAAGAGGTGAGTTAGGATGTGAATCTGCAATTTTTGCCATAGTTTCATTAAATCCACCATCAGATTTAGGCCCATTACCAGACACAATATTCGGTGCAGTAATAACTTTTTGACATTGAGGATTGTTTTCTAGAAATTCTTGAAGTTCATCATATGTACAAATAGTATCAAATATTTCATCTTTGTCGCTATCCTTTATTGTGTAAGTCGGCATTCTCTTTCCTTAATTTTTCATTTTCTTCAATTAGTTCTTTATTACGAATAAGTACATCATAATGACATTTTGTTAGTTCTTTCATATCTAACATCAAACCATTTGTATGTGTATGTTCATCTTTAATGACGGCCTCTTTTTCTTCTTCTTCTCTTAACCGCCTGCCCATGTATTCATAATATCTTTCGTCTGAAACCATTCTGGTATCTCCCTATTCTTCCAACTCGCAAAAGAGTTCTTCTCAACTATATAGTAGTTTCTATATGCAAGTATAGGATTGTCTTTAACCTTACACATATCAGGCATACATTGAGGTAGTTGTGTTCCTTTAACCATAGGTATATTCTTTGGTGGTCTAATAAGTAACATAGATGGTTTAGTTGAACCATGTATTTTACCATAACGATTTGTATATTCTGCAAGAGTAGCCATGTAGAGTTTATACATCTGATTATAGTTCTCTACAGATTCACGAACCCAAACTGCTGATGGGTGATTGATATGAGATGCTTTGTACAATACACTTTCTCTTTCATCATTTAATCTCCACCTTTTAATTCTACGATTGTTTGCAGTCCTATCAATATACATTTCTCCGTCTAACATTCTATGTGCAGTTGACATCAGTTGTGCATATTCGATAGGCATCTTGACTATATGTTTATCAATATGCCACTTTGCATTTTGGATAGGGTCTTCGTGTAGATAAAATATATTCATTATTTATCCTATTGTTACATTAAATGCTATGTTAATTCTTTGTCTATCAGATTTGTTTTCTTCAACTTCATGTGGCACCCAACTTGGAAAAAGAACTAGACTATTATCTTTTGGATTCATTTTAAACTTTTTAGTAAATGGAGATTTTATATAACAATCATACATTAAGTTTTGTGTATTATAAAACACTAAGTCGCCTGTATCTTCTCCTTGAATATAATATATTCCAGAAAAAGAAGAAAAGAATTTATGAGAATGTAAAACATTGCCAGAGCCTATTTCATTTACATTTGTCCAATAATCATAATTCAAACTTTTACTAAGTAAACTTCTAAAATGTGTATCTTGTTCTGCATAGTATATTGTAGCCTCACTTGCTGTATCTAACATACAATTAGTTAACCACTCAGCACTTTTATACCTTACAGATGAACGCCAACAACCATCATTACTACCACCTTGAGTTAATATGTTTTTTTCTTTTGCATCATTAATTTGATTAGATAAATCTAATGATTGTTTTTCATTTGCAACATTAGTTTTAGTAAATAAATCACAACCAAACAGTAATTGTCTTTCCATCACTTTTATTTTTTATCCTTTTTATCATTTAATAGTAATATATTACCACGCTTTTCGTCTAATGTCAAGACTCTTTCACCCTCAATCATATCAATAATTAAAGTAGTAATGTCTACTTCTTTTCCTAGCTCAGAAATCTTTATTTGTAATTTTTGAAGTGTTTCTTTATAGTAGTCAATTTCTTGTTGTTTTCGCAATCTCTGTTCTATTAGGTCTGCAAGAGATACTATATTATCTGACATTACTTCTCCCATTTATAAAATATGTGGTCACCTATTTCCACAGTTTTAGTTTTAGACTTTCTCCATGCTGGAAACACATAATCTGCATGGTAATGTGTTGCACCATCTGTAATGTCCAATATAGTAATGCCTGGAATCATTGACACATATGATAGATTATATATCTCTTTATAGATACGTTTATCTTTTTTATGTATCACATCTTTCTTACCATCACAATACCAAGAAAATTGACATCTATGTCTGATAGGATAGTGAGTTCCATTCTTTTTCCAAGACTCTCTTGTAGGCCCTTGTTTAACAACCTCACATACAGTATTAGGAAATCTTTTATCTTTTACTCTATTCAGAGTCACAGAAATAACTGCACTCCAACCAGCAGTTCCTTGATTCCTTGCTTCAAAATAAACATTCTCTGCAAGACAAGTTGCTTGAATAGGACTTACACCAACTAGTTTTGGTTTCTCCATTGGTAATGATGGGTCTGTAGTTACAATACCCATAAGCATCATCATTTCTTTTAAACTAAGCATATCTGTTTTCTTTCCATTCTAATAATAAAGTTTCTTGCATTGCATAAGCTTCGATTTCCCAAGGCAAGTTCATATAGTCAATACAAATGTGAACTTCACCTTTCCACATTTTCTCAATACCTTTCATTTCTTTTAGTTCATTTTTGAACTGTTGTTTAACATGAACTAACTCATGTAGAACACAAGTAATGAAGTCATCTCCTTTTAATCTTTTATCAATTTCAATATGAGATGCATTTTTGTCAATCTCCATAGCCCAACCTTGAACATTACCCTCTATTTTACAAAGGTCAAATTCAATATTATAAGACTTGAATCTACTAAAAAACTTATCACAAAACCAATCAGTAATATTGTGAACTAATTCTCTTTGTTTTTTAGTTCCACCATATACTAAAACAAACTTATCCATTAACTGATATTCCACTTCACTTCAACTTTACCTTTTTTCAAACAATCTGCAAGGTAACTAATATAATTTGCAGCGGCATACTTCTCATCAGATGCACCCTCTGTAATTTGAACAAAGGCAGTTTCAAGATTTTTAATCATTGACTTTTCTGCCTCACCAAAGTTCATTACGAATTGACCTTCACTATTCTCAACAAACATTTTCTTTTCTTTCCAATCTTGATAAAAATAACCCATTATATAGCACTCCCATAATTAATATTTTCTGGTTTCACACCGACTGCATTGACTTCGTCAAGGTATGTATTATAACCTTCTGACCAAAGTGTCATGGCATCTTCATCATTCTTAAATCCATTCTCTGAAGCAAAGTCCATTGAAGAACTACCCATGATTATCTCATCAGCACCTTTTGTTCTTAGTGCATAAGCAATCATCTCTGGCGTCTTAGCCCATGCAACCAACTCGCCTGGATTAGAATACATCATAATACCACCTTTATGGGCAGATACAAACCTAATTGCATTTTCTTTTCCAGAATTATCATACATCTTAAATGTTTTCACGATTTTCTCCATAATTAAAACTCTCTCTTTATTGTTTATACTAGTAGTATAACAAGAAAAGGGGGGTCTGTCAACCCCCCTTAAAAAACCCTTTGATTTCAACGACTTATCTATTCGCATTTTTCATTATATATTGTAATCGTTGCGAATCAAGGGAAGTGATTCGCATGGCAAGTTTTTTTGAGAGAGAGAGGAGTGCCATGCGAATCAAACTCATTATTCCATACAACCTTGCATTAATCCCTCTGTAGCGCAAGGGTCTTCAACATAACCTACAATCATTACACAGGCAACAATCATAATACAACCTAAAAATACTTTCACTTTAAATTCTCCATTTTTTCATTAGAACTTTTTAGTATTGTCTTCATATCAATTAAATGAACGAAAAGAATACCAACCATAAAACCAAGTGTAAAAATAACATATTCCATAATCTATCTCCTATAAGTATTCTGGGCCAGTCCAATTAATATTGAAAACACCCTCTAAAACATTACCTCTTGGTGCATTTCTCGCTGGTGCATTATAACCAGCAGCCTTTAGAACATCACCTCTTTTAAACTTTTTATCATCATCAGTATTCACAACAAAACCCCAAACAGAACCCATTCTACCAGGCGTATGGTCTGAAACTCTACCAATCTTGATATATTTCTTTCCAACTTTAACCATAAATTTTGCACGAAACTCATCAGAAGTCCTATAAGTGTAACCACCTTTTGAGTAGTCATATGCAGCAGCATCTAACATATTATTGATACCATCATCAATACTAGTGAATTTCTTCTTAATCATTGTCATAATATTTTCTTTCTCTCTGTTAATCTTTATCTTACTTAATAAATATAACAGAAGATTGAGGTAATGTCAAGTGTCTTTTTAAGTCTTTGTTTCTATTAGGTTTTTCGAGGTCTAATTTTTGTTGATTTTCGTCTTCTTGCGAATCAGGCGAATCACTTACTTTCCAAGTTTGTGATTGCCTTCTTTGTGAAAATACAGTTCTTTGTATAGGAGTGACTCTCATTATCCGTTTGCAAGACCCTCTTGAGCTGGATATTCTTCAACCTTAAAGTTTTCATCCCAACCAAATGCTTCTCTTACAACATTTGCAGACAAACCTTTATAGATTTGATGTAGTTTTTTATCCTTTGCATTAACAAGAAGTTTTGCTTCACTTTCGTGTAGACCCTCTAACATCTGAAAGAACATATTTTCTTTCTGAACTTGTTTAGTTACATTATCTGCACCCTTAATAAATCTCCAAAGTTTCTTTGATTCTTGTAACAGTAAAGTATGTTCTGTTCCAGCTGGTGCTTCATTAGGCGTGTAAGGAACATCTCCTGCTGGAAATACCCATTGTATATTTGGGTCATATGCAGCTTTTAAGAGCATCTTTAATGCATCTGTTTTATATTGTTGTAGTATCTCAACCTTTTTATCTTTAGTTTTTGCTTTATGTACTTTGTCCAATATTTCTGAAAAAAGTGGGTAATATGTTTCTTGCATTTAAAATTCTCCAATTTCGCTAGTAAGATTTTTCAATCTTGATTGTATAAAATAATTTAGTAATTTACTTCTATCACCACAAGGCGCTTCACAAAAATCAACCATTATTTCTTTTTCAAGTTCCTCTGGAACATTGTCCAAGTTGATAAGTTTATCGTTTCTTTGGTAATTTCTTTTGACTTCTTCAGGCAAATCATCTATATGTATATCTAACCAAGTTTCAATCTTCTTTCTTCCTAAAGGTCTTTGTCTTATACCATCTACGAAAGTATTATCTAGTGATAGAACATTAGGTACTCCATCACTAGTGTCGCCTTTAAGTATGTGTTCTTTTATATAGGTATCTGGATTATGTCCATTTATATGTTTCTTGAGTATAGGACTATACTGTTTTACATTAGGATATTTGTGTAACTGAATAAAATCTTTATCTCCAGATACAATCATAATTTTTTCATCTTGAAAGTTTTTACATAAAGTTGCAATAATATCATCAGCCTCTGCACCATATACTTCTAAGTATTTGTAAGGTAGATTATCTTTGAACTCTGCTTTGATTTTATTAAGGACACCAAAGATTTTATCCCAATCTTTATTATCTTTTTCTCTGCTCTTTTTACGACCAGCTTTATAGTTAGGAAAGTATTCTCGCCTCCAATAATGTTTAGAGTCATAAGTAAGAATAACTTCACCATACTCTTTAGTAAATTGTTGTCTATACAAACGAATAGAGTTAAGTATCATATGTCTTACCATACCCTCATCTACTTCATTACTTTTTCTCATATTCAAATCCATCATTAGACTTGCTAATGAGATTTGATTCATATCAATAATAATCATTACTCATCTTCTTTTTCTAAATTATCAAGCATTTCTTCTATCTTTTCATAATCAAATTTTGAATATACATCTTCAACAGATTCTTTTTTAGTTGACATAACAGCTTCAATAAATTGATTCATTGGATGTGGATAATTCATACCTCTATACATGATAGCTTTTACAATTTCATTTATAAAACCAACTTCAGAAACAAATTTATCACTTTTAATATCCACACCATTTTCAGAAAGTCCATGTATCAAAGGAATCATAACACTTTCTGCAACATCTTCTGCAAAGGCCATGTCATTAGATATCTTTTCTGTCTGACTTTTCTTGACAGTTTTGACTCTTTTCCAAGGCCCTTTAACAACTATCCCTTTGGTACTATCGTCTTCCATGTAATCCTCTTTTCTTGAAATGCACCATACCTATCATCACAGTAATCACCATGTCTTAGATAGTATTGTAAATTACGAATATAACCCTCACAACTAGAAACCTTTGCAGCTGCACCTTTAATATCCCTACGAAGTGATGCACGATATTCTGTAAGTTGTTCTTTTTGGTTTTTAATCCAACTCTGAACATTCTTAACAGATAACATATCTTCATCTGGCTTTGCAAGTACACTATGATGAATAGAACTATTCTTTGCTGGTGGTCTTGCAGCTCTCGCCTTTGCAAGTCTTTCACAAGCAGCTTTCTTTTGTTCCTCTGTCATAGGTTTACGTTTTTTCTTAATCATTCCACAA
>Ga0181390_1000742_pt1 | contig 14779 bp, 19 predicted proteins | sample 13SPOviralmetaG_FD_130085 | JGI IMG/M metagenome (GOLD analysis project Ga0181390, IMG submission 130085) | Marine viral communities from the oligotrophic San Pedro Time Series (SPOT) site, San Pedro Channel, CA, USA - 13 SPOT_SRF_2010-07-21 | ecosystem: Environmental > Aquatic > Marine > Strait...
AGCTACTAAAATAAAAAAGAAAATAGGTAGCATAAATAGTACAGACAATATGAGCAGTAAAGGTCCTATTGACAATGCAATGAAGAAAAAAAATAGAGAAGCTGAAGATGCTTTTATTTTTCATGTAGGAAAAAATAATCCAAGTCATTTTGTAAATCCTCCTAAAATGTCACAAAATACCGCAGAAAAAATATTATCTGGGGTAAAAAGGAAAGTAAATGAGTATTAAAACAGATATAGAAGCATACGCAGGTAGTATAACAACTCCCGATATTCAAGCAGAAGCATTACAATATGCTAAAGATGGTGTTAGATTTATTTCTTCAGTAATACTTACTAATGAAGAAATGGTTTCTAGGATGTCTAAGGTAGAAGAGTTAAAAACTGGTACTACTACATACGACTTAAAAGATACTACCTCATTAGATTTTATTACAAGATACGATGGCACTAGATATAGAGAGTGTATAGAAGGTGAAGTTTCTAAAGCAGGATTATTTGATGACCCAACTAGTTTACACAACGCAGTTGTTACTGCTCCTGTATACTATATTAAAAACAATATTTTAAATGTATTTCCTATACCTACAGATGCACAAAAAGCAAGGATAGGAGTTGTTGAACCAGATGTTACGTTTGCAATAACAGATACTTATAGTTCATTATCTAAGTTTCCTGTAGAACTAGGACCAGGAGTTACTTTTTACGCAGCAAGTAATGTATTATTAAACAAAATGAATGCTATAGGTAAACCAACTGGAGCTATTAATTTAACAACTATGGCATTAGGTAGTGTTGATGTACCAGCAGATAGAATAGATGTTACTAAATGGTTTGATATTGTTAACGATTATATTGCAGATGAAGATGTAGAGTTAGCAGCAACTTATTTAAATACTGTTCAAACTTATTTGCAAAGTTATCAATCTGAATTATCTGGTGACCAATCACAATACCAATGGTATGAGTCGCAGTATGTAAAAGTAAATCAACTATTAGCATCTTTTTTACAACCTTATTTAGGTGGAGGAGAGTAACATGAAATTACAAAAAATGGTAGATATGGTAAAGAAACATCATCCTGAATTAGGAGCTGTAGAAATTATTGAAATGTTAAACCAAGCATCTGATGAACTATGTTCAAGAACTTTAATATTAGATGAAGCTACTCAGTTTAATACTGAAGCAGGTAAAAGATATTATGGATTAAAAGATTCTATTTTGGAAATAAAATCAGTTGACTTAGCTGATAGCGATGGTAATGCAAGAACAATTAAACGTCTAATAGGTAGACCAAAATATAGGGATTTAGTATGAGCAATAACTATTCAAGATTATACAATCAATCAATTACACAGAATGTTTGGTGGATAGAAAGAGATTCTATTGGAATAGCTTTTTACGACCCTATGGCAAGTGAAGTTGATAAATTTAAAAGTTTAACTGAAGTATTACAGGTAACATTATATTACCACAAGAAAGCGTTACATTTTGGTGTTACTTTAGATAGTAATGGACTTGAAATAAGCACTATGGAAACTACAGGTTTGATGTCAGAAGACAGTGAATTACCTACTCAGTTTCATCAGTATTTAGTAGATAAAGCAATTCAGTTAGGTTATGAACAAAAACCAGAAGCAATACAACTTGCTACATATTTTGAAAGAAAATTTGAAAAAGGCGTAAAAGAAGGTAAAACATTTGCTAATAGAAATCGCATCACGGGAATGCGACAAGTTAAACAAAATAGTTATTAGCTATGGCAAATACTTGGAGACCAGGTGAATTTGGATTATCATCTTTCGATTTTCATAATATATCGTTTGATGCTCTTATTCAACACTTTAATGATGACGTAAATGGAAACTATGCAGACAACCCACTACCTACAGACCCAACTTATGGTGATGTACCACTACCTACAGATGGTAGCTATACAAACCTTGATACAGCTGTATTTAGTATGTCTAATGTTCCCTTACCAAGTGACCCAACTTACGGTGATGTTAGCGACCCAGCTAAACCAATATATGACAACCTTATAAAGAATACATAGGAGAAAAAATGGGTGGAACTTTAACTAGTCCAAATAAAATTAAAGATGTATATACTAAATTAGTGTTCTATGAAAACGGGACATTTAAATTTGATAATGGTACTTCTAATGTAAATATTACACAAGCTACTGGGTTTAACTCAGATATAACTTTAGCTGGTAATTACGACTATTTAACTTCTTCTGGCTCTACTATAACATTACATCAAATAGATTTAACTACAGACGTAACAGGAGCATTACCAATAACAAAAGGTGGTACTGGCGCAACAAGTCAAAGTGCAGCTAGAGGTACATTAGGTGTAGACCCAGCTGGAACTGATAACTCTACTAACGTAACATTAGCTGGTAAAGATTACATAATAGCTAGTGGAACAAATAACCAGACATTAACGCTTGGTACTGTAGACATATCTGATGACACAAACTTAGTTGGTGGAACTGGTATTACACTTACTGGTGATACTTTATCAACGGAAGATAGTGAAATAAATCACAATAATTTAAATAACTATGATAGTGATAAACACGTAGCACATAGTTTTGTAACTCTAACAGCAGGAGCAGGTTTAACTGGTGGTGGAGATATTACTACTAGTAGGAGTTTTGCTGTAGGAGCAGGTACTGGCATTACAGTAAATGCAAATGACGTTGCTGTAAATACAAATGTTATTGCAACAAAAACTTATGTTAATGAACAAGTAGCAACAGTAAATACTTTAGAGGAAATGACTGATGTAAATATATCAAACGTTCAAAATGGAAATTTTATAAAATACGATACTAGTACTTCGTTCTGGGTAAACAGCGATGAAGTAGATGGTGGACAATACATAAACTAAACGGGGAAAAAATGGCAAATAAATTAAGAGTAAAAAGAAATGCATGGAATTCATCTGGAGCTAATGCAGCTCCACCTACTGCAAATGCTTTAACATATGGTGAGTTAGCGTGGGAAAATACTACGGGAACTCTTTATATAGGTAAGCAAATTAATGGTACTGGAACAATTAATTCATATAGAGTTATACCAGATGCATCAAGCACTGTAATTGGAGCAGCATCATTTTCTACAAACAATTTTGTAGTTAATAGTGGTGCAGTACAAATTAAGGACCTTGGAGTAGCAACAGAAGAATTAGCTGCTGATGCAGTAACTTCAGCAAAGATAGCAGATGATGCAGTAGATAGTGAGCACATAGCTAATGACGCAGTAGCTCTAGGAACGCAAACTACTGGTAACTATGCAGGCTCATTAACAGGTACTACTAATGAGATACAAATAACTGGTAGTGCTGGAGAAGGTACAGCATATACTGTTGGATTACCAAATGATGTAGTTATTCAAGGTAACTTAACAGTAGAAGGAACAACAACATCAATAGAATCTACGGAAGTAAATATTGATGACAAGAATATTATTTTAGCTCACAATGTAACGGGAGACCCAGCTACTATTGCAGGTTTAAACGGAGCAGGAATTACTCTTGGTTCTCCTTCAAGTGGTACCGCACCAAGCTTAACTTGGAATAATGGTGGTGGTGTAGATTATTTTGAATTTAGTAAAGCAGTAAAATTAACTATTGGTGGAACTTTAGATTCTACTAATTCTGTTGGTTCTGTTTTAGATTTTGGTGAATACATAAATACATAAACTATGCCAAATAAATTTAAAATTAAAAGAGGGAGTGTTACTCCTACAAATTCTGCTAATATAGATAATTATGAATTAGTTTATAATTATACTGATAATGAACTGTGGACTAAACATAATGGTTCTGTTGTTCAGATTACTAGCAATACAAGCGGTACAGTAACTAATGTAGTAACAGAAAACGGTATTAGTGGTGGACCTATTACTTCAACAGGTACTATAGGATTAAACTTTAGTACATTAACTGATATGACTGGAGATATTTCTGGTACTACTGAATTTATATTACAAAATGGAACAGTAGAGTCACGTAAAGCAGCTAGTGAAATAAAACTTACTGCTTTTGATGCAACAGGTTTTAGCATTGCGGGTGCAGTAGACACAAGCGGTACTCCAATAGCTCAAGAATATGCTAGATTTACAGATGCTAATACGATAGAAGGTAGAAGTGCTGCTGGCGTAAGAACTGACTTAGGTCTTGTTGTTGGTACTAATGTTCAAGCACAAGATACTTTATTGCAAGATATAGCAGACTTTTCTACTAGCAATGCTGGTAATGATGGGAAAGTAGTTACATATCAAGATTCAGATGGTACATTAGTATTGTCAACACCATCAGCTGGTACAATTACAAGCGTTACTGGAATGACTAATAACAATGTACTAACTGCGAGTGGTAGTACTACTATTAGTGGAGAAGGTAATCTTACTTTTGATGGAACAAATTTAGATTTACCTGATAGTAAAAAGATTAGACTTGGAACTTTTCAAGATTTAGAACTATTTCATGATTCTGCACATACTTGGATACAAAATAAAACTGGTCATTTCTTAATAAGAAATCAATCTCATGGTAGCAAACTACAATTTGGAACTGAAGATAGTAGTGGCACTTTAGCTTATGTATTAAATATAACTGGAGATAATCATAGAGTTGGGATAGGGGCAACATCACCTGGATATAAGTTAGATGTTGCAGGAGATATTAATCTTACTGGAAATTTAAGAAAAGGTGGACTGGCAATGATGAGTATAGATGGAAGCTATACTACAATATTAAAGCCTGATTCCAATGTAGGAATTTATTTAGGTCAATCTGATGCAAATAATTATTACGATAATACAGGACATATTTTTAGAACAGCTAATGGTAGTGCTAATTTAGGTAAATGGAACTCTACTGGATTAGGTATAGGAACTACATCACCAAGTACAAAGTTACATGTTGCAGGTACTGGTACATTTACTGGTCATGTAGATTTTGATAGCACAATTACTGTAGATTCTATTCTTTACGCAAGTCAAATTGACTTAACAAGTGAACTAAACTTTACAGGCAATGGTGATAAAATTATTGATGTTCAAACTTTAGAAAATAGTAACAGCTTTAGAATTAGAAATCATAATCCATTAGGTAATGTGTTTCACGATGCATTAAAACTTGTAGGAAATGGCGGAGCACACCTTTATTATAACAATTCTAAAAAACTTGAAACTACTAATACTGGTGCAACAGTAACTGGTAATATAGCAGTATCTGGAACAGTAGACGGTAGAGATATAGCTTCTGACGGAAGTAAATTAGATGGAATAGAAAGTGGAGCTACTGCAGACCAAACTATAACACTTACTGGAGATGTTACTGGTAGTGGAACTGGTAGCTTTGCGACAACAATAGTAGATGATAGCCACAACCATAGTTGGCTTAATTCCAACACAAACGACCCTGGAGATAGTAGATTTCAATATTGGCAAGCTGCTAACAATACTACTATAAATCCTACTTCAGACTGGTATACTGCTATTCGTATGGGACACGGAGACCCTGTAACTTATTATGGTAACACACTTGCAATTAAAATGACTGGTAGTGGTTCGGGAACTATTTATACAAGAAATTTATCAAACGGAACTCAAGGTAGTTGGTTTAAACATTGGCACGATGGTAATGACGGAGCAGGTAGTGGATTAGACGCAGACTTATTAGATGGAATAGATAGTGGTGCATTTTTAAGAAGCAACACATCAGATACTATAGGTGCTCAACTTACAATGGGTACTCAAACAGCTCTTGTTGCCTCAAATTATGGGCATGGTGTATTTGGTGTATATAGTGCGTCAAAATATCAACATGTTTGGAGTATGGGAACAGCATATAAGGGTCCAGTAGACGGAACAAGTACGGGGAATATAGGTAACTTATATGGTTTAGCATGGAGTTATAATCCAGATTATAATGCAGTAGGAAATAATGCACAATCTAAAGTAGGTTTAGGACACCAACTATTATTAGCAAACAATGGAACAACTAGAACTGCTCTTGGAACTGGTATTTGGACGCAAGGTCATGTAACATTAACAAATAATAAAAACTTTCAGGTTGAAGATGCTCAAGGTAATATAGCAAATCTTATCAAGCTAGATACTGGTAATGCTATAAGACTTGGAGATGCTACTCATGTAGACCAAATAGCAATATCTACTTCTTCAACAACAAATGCTATGATATTCCAGACCAATGGAAGTATAGCTTTAAATGGTAATGTAACGATGAGTTCGCCAGCAACTATTAATTATGGTTTAGTAGTTAATGAGGGTGGACACAATAACGATACAAGAATTGAGGGAGATACTGACCAACATTTAATATTTGCTGATGCAGGTACAGATAGAGTTGGAATAGGTCGTTCAGCTCCAACTTATAAGTTAGATGTTAATGGAGATGTAAGACTGACAAATAGTGGCGACCAACAAATTAGATTTGAAAGAAGTGGTGCTAATGCGTTCAGTCTAGAAATAGATAGTAGTAGAGCGTATTGGTATAACAGAACAACATCAACAGCGTCAGTTGCAATAACTAATGCGGGTAATTTCGGTATAGGAACTGTATCGCCAACTAAAAAGCTACACGTAGAAGGCAGCACAAGATTGAATGGAGATACTATTGTTGGTCCTAACAACAATAATTCTAAAGCATTTATAAGAGCTAATAATGGATATTCTTCTGCATCTACTCCTGATTATACTTGGTATTACAATGACCAATGTGGAATATTCCACCCAGCTGGTAATGTTATTGGATTTAGTGCAGGTGGAGAAAAAGCAAGAATTACTAGTCAAGGTATAACAGTTACAAATGGTAGTTTAGCCTCTCCCTCTTATAGTTTTACATCAGACCCTAATACTGGTATATTTTTAAGTGGTGCAGATGATATGGCATTTGTTGCTGGTGGATATGAGAGATTTGCTGCAAATGGAAATGGTTTAGATTTAAGTTCTGGTAGCGTAAATAAGATTGTAATGCCAGCTGTTCAATCAAGAGATAAATATAGAGTATGGAATTCTTCTTACTATTGTATAGGTATGGATGCTGATTATACTTTTGGTGCTTTAACTGGATATGCTATGACTTTCCAAATGAACGATGAAGACGGTAGAGGTTGGTGGTGGGGTCATCATAATCACTCAAAAAATTCAAATACTACTACTACTGGAGCAATGTCTTTAGATACAAACGGTAAATTAGCATTAGCACATAGTATGAGAATTGGATATGGTGAATCAGATACTACAGCACCAGGTGCAACTGCTTCTTTAGAAGTAAAAGGTTCAGGAACAGGATTAGCAGGATATTTTGAAAATACTTCTTCTAACGGTACTGTAATGCAATTAAAAACTACGGGTGATAATAAAAGTTTATATTTTCAAACAGACCATATTTATGCAAGTGGAGAAATATATTTAGGTCATGGAGACCAATATACAAGATATAGAGGAGCTAGTCATACTTGGCAATTAACTAGTAGTAATACAACAAATATGACTTTAAACTCTAATCAGTTATTATTTGCACAACCAGTAAGAATACAATTTGCTAACGACCAAAGAATATTTGATGACGGTGGTGGTGGATTAAAAGTGGGTTCACAATATAACCAATTAACTTTATTTGGTGGTACTAATACTGGAGAAATGAGATTTTTAGCTGGTGGTAGAAATGGAACAGAAAAAGTAAGATTTGATGCAAGTGGTAATGGACATTTTGTACAAGATGTAGTTGCATATTCATCTACTCCATCAGATATAAGATTAAAAAAGAACTTTACAAAGATTGATAATGGGTTAGATGTTATAAGCAAATTAGATGGTCAAACATTTAATTGGAAAAAAGATGATGGTAGATTAGTTGCAGGATTTAAAGCACAAGAAGTAGAAAAAGTATTACCACACTTAGTTAATGAAAAGAAACTTCCATTACATTCAGATGACGATAAAGATTATAAAGTTTTAAGGTATGAAGAACTTATACCTTATTTAGTAGAAGCAATAAAAGAACAACAAGTTCAGATAGATGAACTTAAAACTAAACTAGGAGAATAAAATGGCTAAAGTAATAAAAGCAGCAGCAGAATCAGATGTTGTTATGCCTAAACAAGTTGAAATCCAACACACAAAAGTGATGAAAGATGCAGCTGGTAAAGATGTAACTGTCGTTGATTGGACAGAAACAGTAGGTGCTGATGAAATGATTACAAGAGCAGAAGCAGAATTAGTAACAGCTGAAGCATTAGTAGTATCATTAAAAGCAGACATTGTTGAATACAAAAAAATAAAGGGATAGTATGACTTTACCAGCATCAGGGCAAATAAGTATAGATGATATTTATACAGAATGTGGTGAAGAGAATCCAATTAATGGTTCTTTAAAAAACATATCAGATGGGTCCGTTGTAACTATTAATACAGCAAGTCCTTCTTATCCAGATGGAAATGCTCCTTACAATATTAGTAAGTGGTATGGTTACAATCACAATGCTACATCCTCAAGTTGGGGTGGTAGTTGGAATGCTGGTAACTGGAGTATAGAAAGAAACCCAGGAACTACTTCTTATTTAAATAGAAGTATTACCTTTAGTGGTATGACTACAGACCCTATTGATGTTTACTATAGTTTAAATAGTGGAACAGTAAGAGGTGGATTGTCTGTAGCAGTATCTACATCTTCATTTCCAAGTAATAGTGCTACGTTTACAACAGTAAATAGTAGTACAGGTAATTTTGGTACAACCTTTAATATTAATGGAAGTGGAACGTTGTATTGTAGGTTTAAATACATACAACATAGTAGTTTAAATGAAACAAGTAACAGAAACATTTTAGTGAAAGCTGATGGAGAAAATTCACCAGCATTTACACTATCATTTTTCGGATTTTAACATAGGGGGATAAAGTGGCAGAACTGAGTAAAGACAGTAAATTTACATTGAGTTTAGAGACTGCAGTTAGTATAGGAGTAACAATATTTATGGTAGTAGGATTATGGTTTAATTTGCAAGCTGATATAGAAGAAGCTAAAAAATTACCTGAGCCTCCTGTAAGTAGAACAGAGTATGATTTAAAAGACCAAATGATACGTAATAGTATTATGAATACAGAAGACAAAGTAGAGAAGCTTGAAGAAAAAGTAGATTCTGTTAAAGAAGATACAAAGATGATTAACGAGACTCTATTAAACATGAACAACAAGTAGGTGAGAAATGGTAAGATATATACAATCGTTAGTATTGGGGCTTGGGTTATTTACCTCGTCACTATATTCGCAATCTGTTTCTTTAGATAGTTTTACGGATGTGCAATTATTAAATGTACAAAATTGTGCAGTAGTGCAAATAAATGCATCTTGGAATTATCAAAACAGAGTGCGTATAGAACAACTATCTCAAATATGTTATGTAGCTGAAATAGATATTGAAAACAAAAATATTGGTGCTACCATAGCAAAAGAATGGAATATTACAGTAGTACCAACTATTATAGTATTAAAAGAAGGTAAGGAAGTTAAAAGATTTGAACCTGGTATTAGTATGAGTTTTGATGAAAGAACTATTATAGAAAAAATTAAACAACAAGTTAAATAAGGATATAATTATGCCAAAAGGTAAAGGAACATACGGTAGTAAAAAAGGAAGACCACCTAAAAAAGGTAAGAAAAAAACTACTAGGAAAAAGAAATAAATTAGGTTAAATTACATACCATGCGTGGAGTTGGACAACAAATTAGAAAAACTAATGGTAAAAAAAAGACTCGACAAGGTATGTCAAATAACACCAAGTTCGGTAATAAACTAAGTAAAAAATATAAAAAACGTAGTAGAGGACAAGGATAATGGCTAAAGTAAGTTGGAATTGGGGTGGCAAACGTTATAGTGGTACTCTTATAAGAGAAACTAAAACACATAAATTTGCTAGAACTCATAATGGTAAAATTAAAAAAATTGTTAAAAAAGGTAAAAAATAATGGCTAGAGACTCAAGGCTAGTAAAGGCTGGAGTAAGTGGTTATAATAAACCTAAAAGAACTCCTGGTCATAAAACTAAATCACACGTAGTTGTAGCTAAATCGGGTTCACAAATAAAAACAATAAGGTTTGGACAACAAGGTGTTAGTACAGCAGGTAAACCTAAAGCAGGTGAATCTAATAAACAAAAAATGCGTAGAAAAAGTTTCAAAGCAAGGCACGGTAAGAATATAGCTAAAGGTAAAATGTCAGCTGCTTATTGGGCAAATAAAGTAAAATGGTAAATCTTTTTAATAACAAAACAGGAGACCAGTAAAATGGCAAAAGAAGCAAAAGTAGACCTAAAACAAGAAGCTATAGATAAAATGGAAACTATGGTTGAACAACATAATGAACTTGTTAAGGAATTAGAGAGTGCTAATGGTAGATTAGCAGAAGTTAAACAAATGATTATTGAACACCAAGGATATATGAGAGGCCTTGATACGTGTGAAGAATCATGCGAACCAGGAGAAAAATAATGGGACCTATATTAGGAAAGTTACTTGCAAAGTTAGGAACTGAAAAGTTACTAAAAGCTATCGTATTACATTTAGGAGAACACTTAGTTGCTAAGTCTTCAAATAAATTAGATGACAAGCTTTTTGCTGAAATTAAAAAAGCACTTAAATAAGAATTAATAATAGGAGGTTTCGTTGAAACTTAAAAAACGTGGAATTGTAATACCTGACCAGCATTACCCTTTAGAGGATAGAGCTGCAGTTGAATGTGTTAAGAAAGCAATACTAAAAGTAAAACCTACGGTCTTTGTTAATTTAGGAGACGTAGGAGAGTGGGAATCTTGTTCTGCTTGGAGATATAAAGACAAGAAGTTACCACCACTAGAGTTTCAACTACCTATTGTAGATGAAGACATTAGATTAGTAAATGAAGGATTAGATGAATGGGATGAAGTACTTGAAGAAATCGGATGTAAAGAAAAGTATTTACTACAAGGTAACCACGATATCTGGCTGGATAATTTTGCTAATAAGTATCCTTATCTTGATAACTACAAGTTTTTTGAAGCGTGTAGGATTAAAGAAAGAGGATACAAATACACGGAATACAACTTACCAGTCCAAGTAGGTAAGTTAGTATTCTTTCATGGTGCGTTTGCAACAACATACCATGCGAAAAAACATTTAGAAACATATGGTGAGAATGTAATGTATGGACACGTACATGACATACAGCGACATACTATGACAAAGCTTAATAGTAACATTGGTGCTTGGTCTATGGGATGTTTAAAAGATATGTCTCACGAAAGTAATAAGTGGCTCAAAGGTAGATTACATAACTGGGGTCACGCATTTGCTATTGTTGATTGGTTTGACAATGGTGAGTTTAAAGTAGAAACAGTAGAAATAAGAGACGGTAAAACAAGCGTATGGGGTGAAATAATTGACGGTAACAAGTAACTCTATCGGGGGAAAGTCTAAAGGCGTTTCTACAAATAGTAGTAGAAGACTATACAACAAAAAGAAAAAGAGAAAAAAGAATGCCAAAAAAACTAATAAACGTAAGTAATTTTAGTGGTGGATTAAATAAGAATACTAACTCTCGTGATATGATTGCAGATGAATATCAAGTGATGTTAAATCTTAATAACGAAATACCAGGTAAACTTACTATGTATGGCTCTTCAGTAGCTGATGCTAAAAATGTAGCTAATGCTACAGCTATTACCTCTATTAATCACGGTAATGGTTTATTTCATTTTAATTTAGATAGAGATATTAGTACACCTACAGTGGTTAGCAATACAGAGTATTTAGCTATAAATGATATTGTCAATAAAAAGGTAAGAATTATAGATTACACAGACAGTAGTAATTCCTCTACTGATATTTCTACAGACATTGTATATGCAACTAGTGGCTCTCACGAAGTTTTAATGTATATGGCTGATGGTGGTTTACGTGTTGTTCCAAAACCAAGTGCTAATAATAGTATTTATCCAAGTATATTATATTACCAAGAACAAATTTTTAACTTTGGAGATTTAGACCCTGATTTTCTTGTTCAAGATTTTAGTACTTTTAAAGTACATAAATTACACATTGGTGGTATTACTGGTGGTACAACGATAACTCCTAGTTATGGTAATAGAAGTAATAATTTAGACCCCGATAGATTGTATAGACAAAATACTGTATTTAAACCTACGTATGGTTCAGAGTTTTTTGTAGATAACTTAATGGTAAAAACAAATATAACAGCAAGTAATGTATCAAATCCTAATACATACAATTTTGGAAGAGACCAAATGGATGCCTTGTTTGATTCTATTCCAGGAAATGTTTATCAATATTCATCTCCTATTAATGTAAATGGTAGAGTAGGAGCAATGACAATGGTTTCTTACTTTAGTAATAATAACAACGCAGGATTAGATGAAGATTCTAATATTACTGTTTATAAAGATTCAGATAATAAACGTTATGGTTTGTGGGTTGCTCCTATGTATGAAAAAAATACATATGAAGCACCTGCTTATTTTATGAATACTATTCCACAACCTAATAATTCGGTTACAACTGAAGTAAAAAGAAAACTTTTTTTTGGATTATATGGTAGACCTCCAGCTGATTCACGTATATCTGGATATAAAATATATTGGGGATTAATTACTAATTATCAGGAGTCTTCTAGTCCTCAAATATATGATGAAGGTTCAGTTAGTGCTAAATATTGTTTTGCTGAAGTAGATTTTACTAGAGGTATACGATATGCAGGAGAGGATACTTACTCAGCTTTTACAGAAGACTTAAGCAAGACAACAACATCTGGTACTCCTGCAGTAGACTATAAGTGGTATAACTGGTGTTTTCCTGTAGATGCTTACGATGCTAGTGCAGACCACTTTAAAGGACAAGCATTTTCAGATTTATTAACTATAGAACCTTATATACATAAAACACCTTCGCTGATTGGACCTAATGGTACTGGATTTAAAACAGTGACTATTGCTAATAGAAAAGCATATATTGGAAATGTAAAGTATTATGACAAAGAATCTAACTTAGTAGAAAAAAATGATAGAATATTAAAGTCTTTGCCTAATCAATTTGATTATTTTGAAGAAGATAATTTTATTGACGTAGAAGTAGAAGATGGTGATGACATTATTAAGTTAGCATCTTTAGGTCAACGATTGTTAGAATTTAAAAAACGTGTATTGTATATTATTAATGTATCAAGAAATATTGAATACTTAGAAGGAACTTACGCTTTTAAAGGTTGTGAAAAAGATTATCACGTATATGAAGGTGAAGGATTTATAGCTTGGATTAATCCTAATGGTATATTTTTTTACGATGGACAACAATTAACAGACATAAGTTTAAATGAATCAGGGCAATCTGTATTTTCTAGCAATAGTTTTTATGATGATGACCATGTTATAGGATATTTACCTAAAACAAAAGAGTTATACATAGCAAATAAGGATAATACTATATTAAAATATGATTTAAAGTCTCAGTCTTGGACAGAGGGAGATGCTTTTGGTGTAGTAAATAGTAGTAACTTTACTAATTTTATATTAAAAAACGATGAATCATTATCTTATTATCAATTAATTCAAGGGTTAAATGGTGCAGCAGATAAAATAGAGTTACGTAATTGGAATCCTACTCCAATATCATTTACTGGTGCAAATAAAACAATATTTAAAACAAAAGAATTTGACTTTGGTAATCCTACTGCTAACAAAAATATTAACACTATATATGTTAACTATAAAAATGGACAGAATATTACAGTAAAAGGATTTGGTACTAAAAGGGATGCATCAGCAGTAGCATTAACCGATATTGGTTCATTAATTGATACCTCAGGTGGCTTTAGAACCACAAAACTAGCTGTTCCTGCTACTTTTAAAGACTTGGTGAGCTTTGGTATAGCTTTAGAATTAGATGGAGCTTCAGCAGCCGATTTTGAATTAAATGATTTACAAATAGTTTACAGAGATAAGGTGTTTAGATGAGTCTTATAAAAAAAAGAAGACGATTAATTAATAGTGGTATCTTAGGGGTAGACCCTACTATAGCAAAACTTTTAAGTAAATCTCAAGAAGCAGAGCAACAATACGAAACTCCATTGCAACCTACTGCTATAATACCAAAGTCTATAGAGGGTAAGAATGGAGATATGAAACTTATAACAGAAGGAGCAGACGTTTATCTTTATATTAAAGTAAATAAAAGATGGATGAAAACTCAGCTACAGGAGGTCAGTTAGGATGGCAAGTAGAGCAGAATTAATTATGGCACAAGTTCGTGGAGAACTAGGTCAACTATATAGAAAAAAAGCACCTACTACTGGTGAAGGTATATTAGAAGATTTAACTGGTGCAGCTTTAGGGTATGAAACAGCTACTGAAGCTATGTATACGTTAAAAGGTGAAGTAAAAGATTTTTACGCAGAAGATAGAGTTCAAAAAAGAACAGAAAGAAGATTAAATAGACGAGATAGAAGAGCTTTAAGAAAAGAAACTAGACAATTAAAATATGATACAGATTTTTTACCTGGTGAGGATTCAGGTGATTCGCTTTATAATCCAGAAGGTAGACCAGGAACTAGACCTGATACTGCTCCTACTTATAGTCCTGAACCAGGAGTTGATACTACTCCACCTATTTTACTACCATCTGAAGATGAAGTAGAAAAAAACTTAGAAGCTGCAACTGGTGATTTATATTTAAAAGGAACTATAGATACTAAT
>Ga0181390_1000743_pt1 | contig 14767 bp, 24 predicted proteins | sample 13SPOviralmetaG_FD_130085 | JGI IMG/M metagenome (GOLD analysis project Ga0181390, IMG submission 130085) | Marine viral communities from the oligotrophic San Pedro Time Series (SPOT) site, San Pedro Channel, CA, USA - 13 SPOT_SRF_2010-07-21 | ecosystem: Environmental > Aquatic > Marine > Strait...
AGCAATAAAACCTGCCAACATCATCCAGAATAGTTTATTTATAATACCAATAGTATTAGCGTTAGTATTAACGATAATTTCTACCCGGTCAATTCTATTTATAATATTTTGAATTTGTTCACTTTGTTGTTTACTAAAACTTGTTAGGGTATGGATTTTTTCCTCGGCTCGAGCCAACGCCACTATAGCCTCAGCCATTCTATCGATTTTTTCTTCGATTCTGTTTAATCTATCTGTTGCTGTTTCTCTAGCCATCTTTTTTTATAACCTTACAAGTTAAGTTGTTGTACCCTTTTATTAAACGGTGGTATTCTCCTTGAGGTACATCAAAAATCATACCAGGCGATAAAAGATAGGGTAAACAATTTTCATATTGAAACTGCCAACCTTCTCCATCTATAACCTCTATTTCCCTATGTTCATCATCACAATGCCAAACAAATTCAGCATCGTCTCTATCGACAAAAAATTCTCTTATTTCTCCTTCTTGTACGAAGGGAAAATCCTTACCAAAAGTAATTTCCGCCACCTTTTAATCCTAGGTCCTTAGCGTATTGTGGTAACCTACATGCCCAATACCCTGGAGCTAATTTATCTTTTTTAGTATCACATTTATGTCTGGCCGCAAAACTCTTTGCTGCACCTTTATCATTAATTTTTGCTGTTAGGCCAGTTGTATCTCCAAACTCTATCTTCTTTATGTTACCAGTTTTCTGGTTTCTAACATACACTACATACTTCTTTTTACCACCTCTTTTAGGTGAGTTCAATTCAGGTTCTGCTTCTTCAACCATAGGTTGCTCTAAAGGAACATTAATACCTTCGTATAAACCAAATCTTTCCTGTATGTGTTGTAAAAAACTATGCATTATTTCTTTGCGTCAAACCTAAATATTTTATCTTTGTCCTGGCCTTTTTTAGTAACCTTAAATCCGGCATACCTAGCTAGTACCTGTATAAATGGCCAATGTTTTTCCATTTTTCTATTTCGTTTGTCCTTAAACATTTTGTCTCGGATTTCATTCCACATTGAATCAATAATATCCATTTCGCTGGCCACATACGGAGCTTCATCTAGTGATACCTCTTCGTTTGCCTTTGATAACATATCAGCTATTTTAGCTAATGTATCCTTGTCCTTTTTAGATAAACTTTTAAGCTTTCTATCATTTGCGATTTTTCTTAATGTATCACCATAGGCTTTAGTAGATTCATTTGCCTCACCTTTTGCTTTTGCCATAGCGGCAGCAGTCGGCGCGCCTTTTTCACCCTTCTTACGCATTGGTTCACCACGAGCTCTTTTCTTTCTGATATTATCCCAGAGCCCTGATTCATTAAAGTCATGAAATGATTTCATTTATATGTTCCTATTTGGCCATTACTTTATGTTTCGTAAGTAATGCTTTGTATGCTTTACTTGCTGCTTTGAATAAAACACCTCTTCTGTTATATTCTTTTCTTTGAGAACTTCCGTCCTTACCCATAGGAACAAATACTCCGTCCCATCTTAAATCGTATTCATCTTTTGCTTGTATGATTTGTTTCTGTGTATTATCTGGTAATTTTTCAAACTTATCAAAATCTAGCATACCTTCTTTTAAAAATTTTTTAAATGTTCTCATTATGTGTCCAATGGTCCGTCTAAATCACCACCTCCGGCCATTAATTTATATTCATTTAATGATCGTCTTGCAAGTATAATACCATCACTAACCTCTCTCATATAAAGTGATTTACCATATTGTAATTTGTTCATACCTTTATATGCATTTTCTAATAGTTTATCTATTTTCTTAATATCATTTACTTCTTTAACTCTATTGAATTCTTTAGCTTCTTTAATACCTATGCTTCCATTTCGTATTTGTTTAAGTGTTTTCATTTTCTTTTTCCTTTTGGATAGGACTTTGTCCTTGGTCTACTTTATTATTTAACCAGTCATGAGCAGTATCTAAGTAATCATTGGCCTTTACCAATTTGTTAACCCACCATGCTGGATATTCTAAGTCAGCATTTACTTGCTCTAATAAGTGTTCTGCATTTCTTTTAAGTTGTGTTAATTGATTAGTTACATTAGCCTTTTGAGTATGGCCATCTTCAGCCAATACCTTAAGGTATGCATCGTTAATTCTAGAGTAATCAGGTGTTTTCATTTAATTAACGGCCTCGTTTGCAGTTTTTAATGCTATAGCAACTATAGGGTCATCACCTAAACCTCTTTTAATTTTTTCTATTTTATTAAAAGCACCTGTCATATTACCTGACATTGAATGAGCAATTTCTACTGCCTTTGCAACATCACTAGATTTAAATTTACTTCTGTATTTTTCACTAATGGTATTACCCGTTGGCGAATAACTTGCGTTTAATAGTTCATCTTCGATAAATTTTTCTATATCATCAGAATCATTTATTTCACCATTCTCCATACCCCATTGAACAAAATCCTCTTCTGCATTAGCTGGTAAATCTTTACCCTTATTTTGTAAAGCCATTATATGTCTTTTATGTTTTCTGCAGAGTGCTTTCCATTCTCTATCTCTTGGAAATGATTTTGATGGGTCTTTATATGCCTCTTGTACATCTGTATCTTCGTTAGCCTTTGAATTGTTTGCAATTTTATAGAACTTCTGTATAGATTCAAGACCTTTTACAATACCACTACGAACATTATTGAATGCAGGAGCAGATAAACCTGAACCTCTCATAGTTTTTTCTACTTCTTTAAGCATACTTTGTAACTTCTTTTCGAGTTTTTCAACTTTTTTTACATCATTTTTATCATATGCCTTTTCTGAAACAGAGGTTGTTTCTTCGCCTAAATCGCCACCCTTTTTAAATCTTATTTTTGGAGCAAGTTTTCTTTTTCCTATTCTTAAATCATTTACTGCAACTTCCTCATCGGTCATAACCTCTTCGTATCTTCCACCGAGTGCATGTTTACATGCTGAGTATATTTCTTCTCTGGTCATAGTATCACCATAACCAAATTTCTTATTAATGTTATTATACACCCATTGCATTAATGTTGTATATAATCCATCAGGGTCGCCTTTAAATCTCCCTGTTTCAACCAATCCTTTTAATTCTATATTAATAGCAGTATTTGCATCCCTAACCGTTTTTTGATTTGCATTATCATGCATTAATGCGAAATAATAATCACCATCTCTAACCGGATAACTTATTGCAGTCCATCCTTTTTTATTTGCTATTCTTAATGGGCTATATTTATTATCTAAATAATCTGCAGCTTCTTCATCGCCTATATGACTATATTTTTTTCTGAGCTTATCTAGTTCTCGTTGTGAATATGCCTTTGAATATGCTTCACTTAAAAGTGCATGTTCTCTTAGTTCTTTAAAATTTTTCATATTTTCCTTTATACTTTAGCGGCTAAATCTTTATCAGCTTTGCCCCATGTTCCTTTTCCTTTTGTTACAAATGAATTAACTCTCGCTAATCCCCATTGAACAGCTGTTGTCCCTGGACGATGTCCTGATTTCCATGCTGCGACTCCTCTATCAAAGACTTTCTTTAATATAGGCAAAGGCATTTTAGACGCGTCAGCTTTCTTTTGGAGAGCTTTGTCAGAGTTACCTTCATTAACTCTAAAATCTTCTAAGTATAATTCACCAAACATTTGGTCATATTTCTTAGTGTGTTGAGATGGTTTTGTTTTAGCTGAGGCATCACCTGGTGCAGGTTTTGTCGATAATTTCTTAAAATGTGCTGCACGCTTTTTCTTTGTGCCTTTTGACATTTCATCTCCATCAGCGTCTTTTGCATAATACCCTTTAGGTTGTGTCCCTTTCATTTTCTTAATATCAGGGTCTTGAGGTCCTTGTTTCTCTTTAAAGAATTGTCCTGGAGTCATTCTTTTATATGTGTTGGTGAGTTTATTTGTTCCCCATTCTCCAGCGCCATGTGATGCTGCATCTTCAACAATCTCTACTGCATCAAGCCAATATCTTTTTTTATCTGATTCTGTTTGAACCATAACATAATTAGAACCACAAACAACAATCTCTCCAATCTCTTGTGATTCTTTTATTCTTACAACATTACCTTTTGCAAATAAATTGCCGTCAATGTAATCTTCTCTTGTTTCTGAAAGTGGTGGTAATTCTATATGTTTACGGAATGATTCTTTCTTTAATCCCAATCCTTTTCTGACTGCGTAGTATAATGATTGAATTCCATCACCTGGAACTTCCATAGATGCATCAGCGAATCCTTTTAGGTCACCAGCTGCGGCTAATTGTCTTAATTTAGAAGCAGACATTCCTTCAACACCTTCTGCATCTGGGTCTCTTTGCCCGGCACTTACAACATTAACTGAGCCTTCAAAATTATAAAGGCCATGTTTTGATTTTTTACCATTATACTTATTTAACAATATGTCAAATTCTCTTACTCTATCGCTTCCAGCGACCATGGTTACCTTTGTAAATCCTTGGTCATATAATTTGGTACATACATCTAATACTGTTCTTATGTCCTTATCGGCCATAATAGCTCTTGCATGTTTAGGAAACATCTTGCGCATGAATTTAATTTTTTCTTTAAATTCTAATGGATTCTTTTTGGTATCAACTGATTTAGAAGAGTATATACGGTACGACCCGCCTCTTGATATTTTTTTAAGTTTTTCAAACAACAACTCATGTCCCTCAGTCGGGGGATTGAATCGTCCAAAAACGAAGGTTACTTCATTCGAAGCTTCGCTTAAGTATTCACTAAATGATTGCATTTATATCCTCGGTATTCCCATTAGCCTGGATTATCCCAGCCCTTTATTATATCTTTGCTGAAGTTATTAGTTGAAAATTCCATTCTGTCAACTAACTTTACAGCACCACCTTCCATTCGATCTATTGCAACAAAACCTTCTGGGTTGGTTACTCTAAATCCGGATTTAGTTTTAACAAATGTACCAATTTTTGATACATTGTTTAGTTTATTTATAATAATTAATTTACTATCTATAACAAAATTCTGTAAAATAAAGATATTTTCTAAATTTTTAAGGTTTGCTTTAGAGAAAAACGATAATAATACATCGCGTTTATCTATTTGCACCTGTTTTCCCTTATCGGTACTTCTTTTGTCTATTTCTTTTGCGTACCTATCGGACACAAATTGGATTAAACCCTTGGCATGTTTCTTTGTATTCTGAACTCTTTGTCCTTTTCTTACCATGGTATTATTATATATGTTGATTACTAGGTTTAATTCTTTGTTTGATTCTATTTCTTTGAGTGTACTACTCGAAATTGTTTTAAATATTTTACCCGCATTGGATAAATTGCTTGACAGTTGTAAACTTTCTTTTTTAGTAAGAGTTGCGGTACCTGATAAGTCTTTCATTGTGGCGTCTTGCATCCACACATTTTTGGATTGTTTTATTTTTGCTACAATATCCTGGCCGAATGAGGCTGACATACTTCCAAAGTCTGAGCCACTATATGTTGTGTGCCACACAATGCCAACTTTTGCTTGTGTTATTTCTTTTGCTAATTTCGTATCTGCAGGTACAGCATAAACGATAGTATTAGGGTGGAAAGTAATATGCTTAATTCCATTTATATTCTCCTTCTTCAAATCACTTTGGTCAAACATAAAATCGCCTTGTATAACTCCTTTGATTCCTAATCCTTTTAGATTATCAAAAGCTAATTTTAGTTTCTTATTTAAATCGCCCGAGGTATCAGCATCAATGTCTGCGTGATTTTTATATACCTTAGGGTTCTTCGCGAAAATGCCTTTTTTTGCTACAAAGAACTGACCATCAGATGGGTCCTCTCCAACAAATAAGGCGGGTGCACCGTCCCACTTCACGGTAACATCCATTGGTGCTTTCGTGTTACCGTCTAACATATCCCTCAGTGACCTAAGCGCTAGGATAGCTTGGCGTGCACCCTTGACTCCTCCGTCAAGGATTAAATCTTCTATATGAGTCATATGTGTATTTTTTGACTCAGCTAAATAATTTTTTAATGATTTCATGATTGTAATTTTGCCTTAAATGCTGATGTCGCTACTGCATTAAAATTAGGGGCTGACCTGAAGTCGCCTTTATATCTTAATGTAATATTTGCAATAGTTGTTTTACCAATGATAAGAGATAATTTAAGGTTTGCCGCAGTTGCGCCTGGGTCAAATGCTTGTTTCTCACCCGGAGTGAGTATTATCTTTGCCTTACCTTCGTTAAACAAATCATTAAGTTTGGTTGTTGAGGTTTCAATATCTTTATACTCTCCCTTTTCTACAACAACACCTTTTCTTGGTCCATATTCACCTATACCTGTTACAAGTGCAAAATCAAAGTTAACCTTTTTTAGTTCTCTTAAATCTGCTTTAAAGATTAATTGAACTAATTGGTTGGCAATTAAATCACTATTCTTGTTTATGGTATCTGCCATAACTTTAAATAGTGTTCTCTTACCTTTTAACACTCTGTTAATAACATCGTTTGGTATTCTTTGGATATATTGTTTCCAATTTTTATTTGTTGGTTTATCTTTCTTTAAATCAGCCATTAAATCAGGAGACAATACTTTAATTCTTGCGGCCAATTTAATAACATGTAAATAAAAATTACCAGCATCTTTTTCAATTTGTTCTCTTACCTTATCAAACTTCTTATCGGCAAGTAAGGTGGTAAAAGCTTTATTAATTAATGTTGGGTCAGTTTCATTTATTCGTTTCTTTTTCTTTAAAGAAATACCAACAAAATTCTTGCCCTTTTTAATAATAAAGTCAGATGAATTAAAGTCTTTCATTCCATGTTTTGTCATTTGGAATTGTGTTACATCTTTATCCCAAGCCATACCAGTTAAATATACCATATCAGCATTACCATATCCGGCATCTATAATGGCATTAGCAGCCGAAACTGCTTGGCACATATTGGAATAATTACCTTTTAGTGAATCTACTTGACCTTGTTTATATCCCTTAACCTTACTTAAATTAGCTCCAACCAATTCGATTAAAGAATCCATTTCGTCTGAGTTTGTAATTGAATGTTTTGATGGGAATAAACAAAGTGCGGCAGTCATTAATTCATGTGGGTCATCTCCCAATGAACCACGGCCGCCATCTGGTCTCATATTAACATAAACATATTTTTCCATATCTTTATGTTGAAAGGCAAAATCTTTTTCCTTTCTGTCACCAGGGACTTTATCCATCTTTAATTCTAAGTCATCTGTTTCTGAAATAATTAACCGAGCTAAATTTGCAAATTTCTCTCGCGATTTATCTTCGCATGTTGAGCTTATACCTAGCTTTTTACCACTTTGTTTAGCTGCTCTTGGGTCTATTTCTAAAGTCACTTTAATACTACCAATTTGCTTATCAATATCTTCCAATATCGCAAGAGTAAAAGGTTTTTCGTTTGAGCCAGTATACCTTAATGTATTAATATCCTCAAGTATATTAGGATAAAAAGATTTAAAGTTTCTCATATGTTCTCCTATAAAGTTAATATGATAGTATTATACCACTATTTATAAGTTTTGTAAAGTGATTAGTTTTAAGAATCAAACCACTCGTTGGGCTTGATATTACCTTGATGGTCAAATCGAATGATTCGGCCTTTATGTAATTTGTCTATAGTGCGAGATGCTCCTTCGCGAATACCTAATTGCCAGGCTCTCCAAGAAGCACCTATTAAACAAATAATTAAGATTATTAACTCAGTTAACATCGAGCGATATTACCTTTAAATTAGATTCAACACCTTTATTATGTATTCCAACTTGAAACACTATCGCATCTTGAAAGGATTCAAATGTATATTCACAATACTTGGTATCAGTAAACGACACTTGATATGCCTTGCTTAATGGGTCGGTGGAGTTATTTTTTAATTTTGCGGGAATCATTATAATTCCAAAAGGGCTTTGAAATCATCGAATAGACCAGGATTGTCCTCAGTTACTCTTTTAATGTTTCTTTTTATTGTTGAAACATCATCTTCGTAGCCTGCAGCTCTGGTATCCTCTATTCTTTTTTTAACAACATCAAAATCAAATTTATATGGGTTCTCATAAATCTTAGGATACCATTTGATGGTACTCAGAATATCAGAATCAATACCTTTATATTTTGTTTTGGTTCTTGTTTTTTTAATTATGTTATAGTCAATCATTGTTTTCTCCATTAAATAAAATATTGGTGGACTTTTCATTCCACCTTGTATGTTCGGTCATAAACCCCAGTCGCTTTAATACAGCCGCTGGTGCCGTAATCATTTTAAAAAACTATTTCTCTTTTGACTTTATATTCCACAGCCGGTACGTTGGCCTCTAGCCATGTTTTTAGTTCCTTAGGACCATAAACAAAGTCGCCATCTTCCATAAGATATTCGTCTGTGTATTCCTTACGCTTGGTTTCAGATGACATATCACCAACCCAAGCTTCGGTTCTCTCTAAGATTTCTGTACGCATCCAACCATCTTCACGGTTATCAGTAACCTTCAAAAAGCTAGGTGAGCCATCCTCGTTAAGGAAATGAAATTCTGTAATGGTTTCCCATGTTGGAACATGTATATCTGATTTTTTTACAACATCAAAATCAATGATGTATTCCTCACAGCCACCATTGGACTCTTCGAGGGTAGTAGTAATAAAAGGCCTTACCCTAGCAACTAGAGTTGCAACCTCATTCTCATCGAGGTCACCACAGTTAGGTAGGATAAAGGTATTACCACCCTTGAACTTCATATAAGGGTTTTCCTTATCGCCGTAGTTTTCCATATACTGGGTGTTTATAACTAAATTTTTCATATTTAACTCCTTATCATTAATTTTAAATATAGGTATATTATACCATAACTATGGCAAATGTAAACACGCTAATGAAAAAAAAGTATATAAATTTTATATATATTTTGTGTAAAAAGAAGGGGACTATGAAAGTCCCCCATGAATGTCATAATTAAAAGGTTATTATACTTCTTTTGCAATAAAAGTGTAAACACCATAAGCTAGGGCTACCCAAGCTACTAAGTCAACAAGTCCACCTAGTAATAGGTAGGATAATGATAGGCCGACAATAAGTCCACCGTCCCAAGATGTTCGTTCTGACCATCTTGACATTAACCATGCTTTTGCTGTATTTAACATATTCATATATTTTTCCTCTAGATTTTAAAATTGGCAAAGGTGTCTTCCGAGTCCCTGTCGCCAAATTTATTTATTGGTTTATCAGAAATTGGGTCGGACATAATATCTGCCTGAGCCGATTCCTCTACATCATATAGTTTCATGCGGGAACGATCAATACCAACTACAAATCTTTTATATTTGGTAGGGTCGTTATATCTATTTTTCAATTGTTTTACCAGTAATTGACCCAACTCCTCTAGTTCCTCTGTTGATATAAGAGCGAACATGAGGTCAGCCGTTGCCGGTAAACCAAACGATTCAGATGTATCCTCAAGACCGACATCAGTATTACTGAATCCAGACCTCGTGGTCTGTGTTGCCGATACAATTGGAACATTGAATTCCACAGCCAAACCACGCAATTCCTCTGCAATGGCTTTTATGTATGAATAACTATTTATACTCCCACCAAGCCCACGCATGCGGCTAGATGAACATATATTTAGATAATCAATGTATATCATATCTGGTGTGAAATTCTTTTTTAATCTTAGCTCATTTAATAATGCTCTAAAATGTCCAGTATGCGCAGACCCTGTTGGATATTCCTTAATAATAAGTTTACCTATAGAGGCTTGGGCGATTTTCTGTATTTTACTATCAAAGGCTGTTTTACCAATCCTCTGTAGTTGTTCGATAGGTAAATCCATTAGGTTGGCATCGATACGCTCTGCGATTCTCTCTTCAGCCATCTCCATGGTAATATATAAAACATTCTTGCCTTGCTGTAAGACCGATGCGGCACAATGACACATAAATAAAGATTTACCGACACCAGTCCCTGCAAGAGCAATGTTTAATGTTTTATTGGGTAATCCACCCTTCGTAATTTTGTTTAGATAATCTAGGTCGAATGGAATCCTTGATTCCTTCTTAGTATAAAAATCAAACCTTTCATCAGAATCATCAATATAATCATGACCAATCTGTTGGTCAAAAGAAACACCTAAGGCCTCTGATAGTATTTCTGGTATGGAACCTTCGGTCCGTTCAGAATCCTTACCATCAATGATAGAAATAGAATCCATAATAGCATTATGTACTGCTCTATCACGGCACCAGTTTTCTGATTCCTTAATTAGATATTCTGTATCAACCTCGGATTTCGTAGCGATTTCCGTTATTAAAGTAGCTGAATTATTTAGTACATCTTCCGGTGCACTTATTTTTCTTAACTCTAATTGTAATACCTTTGCAGTAGGTAATTTGTTGTGCTGACTTACAAATTTTGTAATAAGGTCAAAAACAACTTTATGTGTACCCTCGAAATATTCCTTTCTTAAATATGGTACAACTCTTCTGCAATAATCTTCATTATTGAGTAGGTGATTCAGTATGTGTGTCTGTAAGTGATTCTCCAATTCCTATCCTCGCTAAATTATTTTCTTGTCCCCATTCTAAACTATCTGTTATAATATGTTGTAATACCGCGCCAAGATAATTTTTAAATTCCTCTGATGTGTTCAGAGTATCAAAATCATTATCTCCAGGGTCTTGGATATTAAATGTAAATCCAAGTGTTGCCATATCAAGTTCTGGGGACTCTTTTATTGATACGGTTCCATATACCACAACTACTTCTTTATAAATTCCTGTTTTTAATAAAACACCATGGAATTCTGAATTAGGATTCTCTACAATAGAATAATCCTCATTAGTTATATTATACACTATTTTACTCCTCTTGTAAAGTGCTTTCTAAATCAATTTCAAGCATTGGTTTGTGACCAATCTGGTAGTATGACCTAACAAATTCCTTGAAATCAGATGATTCAAAAATTGGGGCCCAAAATTCTTCCTTAAGAGTATCTTTTTCTCTAACCTTTGGCTCGTTGATTTCTCCTGTGGTTTTATTAACAGAAGCATACCAGCCCATTGTTGGTTTTACTACATAACCACCAGCCAGAGCTACTTCCAATAAACCTGAATATTGTTCAAGTCCACCGTCCCATGTACAACTGATAGGCACCTTAGATTTTTCTTTTACGAACCTTGATTTCTCTACATTAATAACGAAATCATATCCTTGGATATTAGTACCTTTTTTGACTTGTCTCCTACCTATAATCCAAATGTTATCAGCAGAGTAATAGATACCTGTTCCACCTGAAACAATAGCTTTTGGAAATAATCCAATCTCTTGATAGGTGTGATTCACGGCAAGCAAAGGGATATTCTTCATAGTAAGATAAGGAGTAACCATTCTGAATAGTCCCTTTAGTGCTTTAGCTCTTGACATATCTGCCACTGATTTTTCATTGAGTGCGTCCTCTAGTTCTTTTTTAGATGCGAGGTTACCAATTGAATCTATTATTACGACAACCTTATCATCTCTGTCTAGGTTATCCAACTGACCAACTAAATCAAACTTTAATTGCTCAACATCAACAATAGGTGTGTGTAATACCCTAGAGGTATCAATACCAAATGATTCAAAATAAGATTGGGGTGAGCCAAACTCTGAATCATAAAATAATAACACTGCGTCTTCATGTTCTTTTAAATATGCACTTGCCATTAATAATGCGAATGATGTTTTAAAATGTTTACTAGGACCAGCCAATACTGTAAGGCCGGAACTTAACCCGCCATCCATATCGCCAGATAAGGCAACATTAATCATTGGTACGCTAGTTGTTACCACTTCTTTTTCTGTAAAGAATTCTGATTTGTTTAATACTGATGTGAATTTGATTTTACTGTTTTTCTTCAGTTTGTCCATTACTGACATATTATCTCCTGCCTCTTGGCGATGTGTACAAGTCGTTCTGTCTTTGTAGTTTCCTTGCTCTGGAAACTGCCTCAGCCTTCTTGCGTTTTCTTTTTGCAGTAGGTTTTTCATAGAATTCTCTCATACGAACCTCTTGCACTATACCTGCTTTCTCGCAGGATTTTCTAAATTTTCTCAACCCAATATCAAACGGCATGGCCTTTGGTGGGGTTTTGTCTTTCGGATGTTTCTTCCGTGGGGTTAAATCGATACTTGGCATTATATTTCTCCTTTTATTACTCTTTTTCTCAAATCACTTGTAGAGAATCTGTGTTCTCTTTTATTAAAATAGAATTCGATTCCTCTTTTCTGGCATATATCTTTACCAGTGAAATCAATATCTCTATACTCTTGGCCCATAATTTTTACATCGATATCATACATTGATAAAATATCTCTTAGTTCATCTTCTGTATTATATACTAATATTTCGTCCACATATCTGATTGCATGTAGTTGTGCTTGTCGTTCGACAATATTCTGAATTGGTTTATTTTTTTCTGGTCTGTCAACCGATGGGTCATTTTGTAATGCACAAATTAAATAATCACATGTTGTTTTTGCTTCTCTTAACATGGCAACATGACCTGAGTGTAAAAGGTCAAATGTTGAAGCCGTAATTCCTACTCTAGGATTTTTCATCATGAATAGAAGTCCTCTATAAATTTAAATGCCAAATTCTTATCGCCGACATTAATATGGAAATGGTTTCTGACTCCAATTTCTTCAATGTCTGTAATACCTAATTCCTCACAGAATGCAATTAATTGTTCTTTTCTTGTTTCTAGCACTTCGTCCTTTGCATGTATCTGCACTTTTAAAGTTACCTCATCGTCTGGTGTAACCTCTAAAACTGGTTGCATTTTTTGTAGGGTATTAAACTCTAAAAGATGATGATGTGATTTAACCACAAAGACATTTAATCTGCCTTTGAATTTATCATAGTTATCCACATACCAATCTGGTAATATTTCAAAATTGTCGTGCAGACTCTTTTCAAATTCATTAAATAATTCACTCATTTTTGCCATAATAAAACACTCCTTATAATGTCCAGAGACTGAGTTATCTCTAGGGTTGTTATTTGATATTAAATATGATTCAAGTAGAAACGATTCGTAATCTTTTTTATTGCTGAATCGTTCAAGGTTTCTAGCAATAATGTATAGGTTATCAGTATTATATTCTTTACTGCCGATATGGGAAAGAGCTCTGTTTCCATTGCCCTTTCCAATATATACAAATTTGCCATCTTCTTTATAACCATATACATATTGTCCTAAGGTTTCCCAAAAGGTTCCAGGTATAGTGTTATAATCATTTTTAAACATATGTGCCTATTATACCACAAAATGGTACAGATGTAAACACGCTATTTAATATATTTTACACCTTGTTCATTTAAAGCTGCTCTGTTCCACATATGACCTTGCTTTGTATCTTCCTTGGATTGCCCAAGATATGGAACGGCGTGGTGGTTATCAATCATCATTTGATTGACATTACCGGCGGCATTATTCATTAGCCCTTCGTCTAATATGTATGGGTCTGCAATGAATATTTCTCCTAATATTCTTCCAAACTTGCCTTTGTCATGTGATACCAAATAGATATCTCTATATTTCTTTGACCCAGTTAGGATATTTTTTAGAAAAGCTTTTGATTTCAAACCATAAAACTTTTCTTCTAAATCACGAGTCCTTGATTCTGGAGTATCAATACCCATCATTCGAACTCTTTGTTTTTTATATATCATACCGAAACCTAAATCAATATCTACATCAACTGTATCGCCGTCAACTATTCTTGTTACATGGACTTTATATTTGTACATTATTCGTCCTCGTTTATAATAGCTTTAATGTGTACTGCGTCTATAATAACAGCAGCGTTTCCATCAACATTTACCGGCATTGATTTTGACCAATCAAGGAATACTCTTTGGCCTGACATAATTGGCCCAAGTGCTCCTGTAGCTACTGAAAGAACAAGACCTGGTTTGCTACCTTTATCTGTATCTCCAGTGAGAATAATACCACCTGCAGATTCATTTTCTTTTTGTACTTCAGTTATAAGTACATTGTTTCCTATCATTTTCATGTTCTTTTTCCGTATGGGTTTTTGTATTTAAGTGCTTCAGGTATATCTTTTGCTTGTCTTACAGACCAGTATAATGGTAAGAAGTTTAGTCCTGGTACGACAAACAATAATTGCCACCAACCACTACGACCTCTATCGTGTAATCTTCTTGCTGTTACTGATATACTTTGAACAAGAGTTGCTAACATAAACAATAATACTAACACTCCACTCTCTTTCATTTCACCAAATGGTTCTAAAATACTAAAGAATGTAAACCCTAGTACATAGTTGTCCACTAACATAAGTAAACCTGCTACTGTAGTTGCGTATAATGTGAACCACCAAAATTCAGGTCTGTCTGACCTTCCGTTAAAATCTGTTGCTCTATCGACCAACACCGTTTTCATTATTTTCATAAAATGCATATTTCTCTCCTATTTGTAGAATATGTGATTATTTATATTGACTGTTTCATTGAGTGAATCAGCCCAGTAAGGATAAACACTATCATTATGATAATGTGTCGACCCCTCTGTAATATCCGGATAAGCTCCTTGTATTACATCTCTTGCGATATGCAGAGATTTTAACCATGTTGGACTATCTACTGGGTCATCAGATTTTCCATCACAGTACCAACTGAATTGGCATTGATGCAGTATTGGCACCATATTACCTTTCCAATTTTGTTTTAGTTTTGCTTGGTATATAACTCCACAAACTGAACCTGGATAATTC